>PJUK01000286.1_pt1 | contig 21407 bp, 22 predicted proteins | sample 1512211 | NCBI WGS metagenome assembly PJUK01 (sample SAMN08177668, study PRJNA422409) | Feces metagenome, whole genome shotgun sequencing project.
AGTGCGCGAGATGCTGGAAGAAACCATGGTTGGCCATCTCGACAAGACCATCACTGTCGTTGCAACCGGCGATGAAAGCCCGATGATGCGCCGTCTTGCGCCCAATACCGCGACGGCCATTGCGGAATATTTCCGCGATCTCGGCCAGAATGTGCTGCTGATTGTCGATTCCGTCACGCGCTTTGCCCATGCGGCGCGCGAGGTGGCGATTGCGGCGGAAGAGCCGCCGGTTTCGCGCGGTTATCCGCCGAGCGTGTTCAGCCAGTTGCCACGCCTTCTGGAGCGGGCGGGGCCGGGCAGCGCCGATTCAGGCGGCAGTATTACCGGCATCTACTCGGTGCTCGTCGATGGCGATGACCACAATGACCCGGTTTCCGACACCATTCGCGGCACGCTGGACGGGCACATCGTGCTCGACCGGACGATTGCGGCGCTGGGGCGCTTTCCGGCGGTCGATGTTCCGGGTTCGGTTTCACGCCTCGCCAAGCACAACTGGACGGCGGAACAGCGCAAGCTTGTCAGCCAGCTTCGCAGCATGGTGGCCCGCTTCGAGGAAACGCGCGATCTGCGCGCCATCGGCGCGTATCAAAAGGGGCATGACGGGATTCTGGATCAGGCGGTGGATCTCGTTCCGCGCATCTATGATGCCTTGCAGCAGTCCCCAGAGACACCGCGTTCAGACGATCCCTATCAGAAACTCGCCGCCGCCTTGCGCGGGGAAAAACAGGCATCCAATCCATGATGACGGGCAACAAGAACCGACGCAAAAACGCCGAAGAAAAGCTATTGGCCGATCTGGAAGCGGAAGTGAGCGCCGCCGCCGCACAGGAAGGTGGCAAGAAACCCCACAGCAAGGTTGACCGCTATCTGAAGATTGCGGCGGTCACGCTGGCGGCTGGCTGCGCGATGCTGCCCTTCATCACCTATCTCCAGCGCATGGAGCTTGCGCCTGCCGAAAAGGCGGAACGCAAGATCATCGATCCGCTGGACCGTTCGGAGCAGAAAACGGTGCGCCGCTTTCCGTCCTTCCGCCCGTCGGATCGCGTTTCCCCCAGTGCGGATATCGATAACACCATGACCGGTTCGGTCATGTCCAACGGCAAGGGCCTGCCGGGAACTGGCGCTGGCACTGGCGGCGCAGGCGGCGGCGATGGACAGGCTTTCCCGAAGCCGGTCTTCGCGCTGCGCGAGGTCGTCGGCGGGATGGCAATGATCGAGGATACGTCCGGCTACTGGTTCGTGGAAAAAGGATCTCTGTTGCCCGATGGCAGTCGCCTTGTTTCCATCGGTCGGGGGTCGGGAACCTGGCAATTGACCACGTCGTCAGGCGACGTGATTGAAATGCGGAGATAGGGGAGTAGGGCAGTAAGGGAATAGGGGAGTATGTTGGCCTTGCGCGATCAGCGCTCTCTTGGAAACTACGATATACCATTCCCCAAAAACATATTCCCTTACTGCCCTATTCCCCTACTCCCTTAACCTTCGCAAGCTTGACGCAAGTTCCGCCCCGTAAGTTAACCAACGGTAAAGGCGGGAAACTCCATGAGCTCCATTCATCTTTTCGATCTGGCCGCAAGGCAAGTGCAGTGGCTGTCGGTCCGACAGGCCACCGTCGCTGGCAATGTCGCCAATGCGAACACGCCGGATTTCAAGGCGCGCGACGTTCAACCCTTCACCGATGTGCTGGACAAGACGCAGCTCACCATGGCTGCGACGAGTCCGCAGCATCTGGAATTCGAGGCAAACGGCATCGCAGGCGCACGCCTGCGTCCCGACGACATCACCGAGCAAACCCATTCCGGCAATACCGTCGATGTCGAACAGGAAATGATGAAGGCAGGCGAGATTTCCCGCGAATATTCGCTCAACACCAGCATCGTCAAAGCGTTCCACCGCATGATGCTGTCGGTCGCGAAGGGATAATCCATGTCTTCCGACGCCTTGCAGAATTCCCTGAAGATCGCAGCCTCCGGCCTTTCGGCCCAATCGACACGTCTGCGTATCGTTTCGGAAAACATCGCCAATGCCCAGTCGACGGGCCAGACGGCGACCGACGATCCCTATCGCCGCAAGACCGTTTCCTTCCGCACCGAGCTGGAGCATGGCACGGGTGCCGCAGAAGTGCGCGTGGCCGAAGTGGGCAAGGATACCTCGCCCTTCGTCGAGCAATATGATCCGAGCCACCCCGCCGCCGACGCGCGCGGCTATGTCCGTTACCCGAACGTCAACATGGTCGTCGAAATGGCGGACATGCGTGAAGCCAACCGTTCTTATGAAGCCAATTTGCAGGTCGTCAGGCAGGCGCGTGAGCTGATCTCGATGACCATCGATCTCCTGAGGAGCACATAATGTACGACTCGATCATGAGCATTTCGGCGCGCAATGCGCTGTCGCGCCTTTCCGAAACCGTCGCCGGGAATGGCGTCGGTTCTGCCGCTTCCACGGCGGCTCCACAGGCTGTTCCCGCAACGCCGGGCGCATCCTTTGGTGAAGTCCTGTCGCAGATGACGGATTCGGTCGGCCAGAAATTGCAGGCGGCGGAAGCCACCTCCATTCAGGGCATCAAGGGCGATGCGCCGGTGAATGAGGTGGTCAGCTCCGTCATGGAAGCTGAACAGTCGCTCCAGACCGCAATCGCGATCCGCGACAAGATCGTGCAAGCGTATCTCGAGATCAGCCGCATGTCGATTTAAAGCATTTCCAGCAAAAGTGCGAAGTGGTTTTGCGTAGGATAATGCGCAAAAACAAATGGTTAGAGCGGCTTCGACAATACCGTTTTAACTGAGCCGCTCTCATCCCGCATACGCCCAGCAGATCAAGGAAGCGCCATGAAAGCCCTGACGATTGCCGCAACCGGCATGAACGCCCAGCAGCTCAATCTGGAAGTGATCGCCAACAATATTGCCAATATCAATACAACGGGCTTCAAGCGCGCGCGTGCCGAGTTTTCGGACCTACTCTATCAGTCCGAGCGCACGGCAGGCGTTCCCAATCAGGCCAATGAGAGCATTGTGCCCGAAGGCGCGCTGGTCGGCCTTGGCGTCCAGACGGCGGCGGTGCGCAACCTGCATATTCAGGGCAGCTTCAACCAGACCGGAAATCCATTCGATCTGGCGCTGACCGGGCAGGGCTGGTTCCAGATCCAGAGCCCGACCGGCGAAACGCTCTATACCCGCGCTGGCGCATTCAACAAGAATGCCGATGGCCAGCTGGTGACGCTCGACGGAAATATTGTCCAGCCGGGCATCGTGGTTCCTGAAAATGCGCTTGAAGTAACCGTCAGCGATACCGGGCAGGTCTTTGCAAAGATTCAGGAACAGAACGGCATCCAGATCACCCCGCTCGGCCAGCTTCAGCTTGCGAATTTCACCAATGAAGCCGGTCTCGAACCGCTGGGCGACAATCTCTATCGCGAAACGGAAGCCTCCGGCGGGCCGCTGGTCGGCGATCCGGGCGATCCAGGTTTCGGTTCGGTCAAGCAGGGCTATCTCGAAGCATCAAATGTCGATCCGGTGAAAGAAATCACCGATCTGATTACGGCGCAGCGCGCCTATGAAATGAATTCCAAGGTCATTCAGGCCGCCGACGAAATGGCGGCGACCGTATCGAAGAACATGCGCTGACGGTGATCGCCATGAAACGCGCCCAAGGAAACGACATCAAAGCCCGTTCACGGTTCAGACGCGCCGCACTGGCTGCTGCCGCAGTGGCCGGTTTTGCCACTGCTGCGGTCTCGGGGGCTTCGGCCACCGACCGCATCGCTTTCGTTGTGCCTTCGGCGACCGTTTATCCCGGACAGGTCGTCAGCAATGTCGCGCTGGTCGAGAAGAAGTTCTACATCAGTGCGCCCGCCGCGCAGCAATATGTGCTGTCGGTGGATCAGGCTGACGGCAAGGTCGCGCGCAAGACGCTGATCGCGGGTAAGCCGATCCTCGTCGCCGCCCTCTCGGAGCCGTCGCTGGTCAAGCGTGGCGAGCCGGTGACGATGGTGTTCTCCACCGGTGTCATGACGATCACAGCCGTCGGCATACCGCTCGAGTCCGGGGCGGCAGGCGATTTCATCAAGGTACGCAACAGCGACAGCGGCGTCATCGTGCCCGGCACGATACTGGCCGATGGCCGTGTTCAAGTGGGGATGCGGTGAGAAAAACCTGGGCAACGCTGATCACCGTTCTGGCTCTCGCGCTTCAACCTGTTGCGGTTCTGGCGGATGAGTCGGCCAAGAATGTGAAGGATTTCGGCACCGCCGTCGAAGCGGACGCCGACTGGCTGGGTGCAGGCGGCGATCCGTCCAAGATGGCCTATGCTGAGCTTGGTCGTGGCAGCGCTGTGGCACGCCTCAAGGATATCGCGACCATTCAGGGCGTGCGTGAAAACCAGCTCGTTGGTTACGGTCTGGTGATCGGCCTTAAGGGCACGGGTGACAGCCTGCGCAACTCGCCTTTCACCGAACAGTCCATGCGCGCCATGCTCGATAATCTCGGCATCAATGCGCCGCGCAATTCCACGCGTTCGAAGAACACGGCAGCGGTCATCGTGACCGCCAATCTGCCCGCCTTTGCCGGTTCCGGCTCACGCATCGATGTGACGGTTTCGTCCATCGGCGACGCCACCTCCTTGCAGGGTGGCACGCTGGTCATGACGCAGCTGATGGGCGCCGACAACCAGATTTATGCAGTTGCGCAGGGCAATATGATTGTGTCCGGCTTTACCGCCGAAGGCGATGCAGCCACCGTGACGCAGGGTGTGCCGACATCGGGCCGCATTCCAAACGGTGCGCTGGTCGAGCGCGAGGTTGCCGGAAACTTCGGCAAGGACAGCGAGATGATCGTGGAGCTGCGCGATCCCGATTTCACGACTGCCGTGCGTACCGCCGATACGATCAATATCTTCGCCAAGCGCCGCTATGGGCGCGGTGTGGCGATTGCCCGCGATGCCAAGACCATCCGCCTGTCCCGTCCGAAAAATGTGCCCGCCGCCCGCTTTCTCGCGGAGCTGGAGGGCCTTCCGATCATCACGGATGAGGTGGCGCGCGTGGTGGTGGATGAGCGTACCGGCACGGTGGTCATCGGTTCGAAAGTACGCATTTCCAAAGTGGCAATCAGCCATGGCAGCCTGACGGTGCGCGTGACGGAAACGCCGATGGTCGTGCAGCCTGAACCGTTCAGTGACGGCGTGACGGCGATGGAGCCGAACACCGATATCGCCGTCAACCAGCCCAATGCCAAGATCGGGATTCTGACCGGCGCCAACCTGGAAAATCTGGTCAAGGGCCTCAACCAGATGGGTGTGAAGCCGACCGGCATCATCGCCATCCTGCAGGCGATCAAATCTTCCGGCGCGCTTCACGCAGAACTGGTAGTGCAATGATGAGGCCGGGGATGACAGCAGACATGATCGTGAAACTGGCAATCCGCACCGGTTCGGCTTTGGCGCTGCTTTTTGCCAGCGCCTTGCCGGGATTGGCGCAGGAGGTGGCATCGCCTGCACCGCAAGCGCCAACTGTGGCCCCAACGGCGGCGGTTCCTGTTTCCGCGCCACCTGCGAACCTCGGCAATCTGGATGAAATCCGCAAGTTCTGCGGCAATATCGACAATCAGGCCGCAGACGCCCGCTATTCGTTGCAGGCCAAGCAGCTCACCGACCTCAAGGCCGAGGTGGACGAGCGGATGCAGGCGCTGGAAGAAAAGCGCAAGGAATACGAGATGTGGCTGAAGCGCCGCGACGAGTTCGTCAGCAAGGCGCAGGATTCGCTGGTCGACATCATTTCCAAGATGAAGCCGGATGCAGCGGCAGCCCAGATGGCCATGATCGGCGATGAGGCGGCGGCAGCCCTGATCCTCAAGCTCAACCCGCGTGTTTCGAGCATCATTCTGAATGAAATGCCGCCGGAAAAGGCAGCAAAGCTCGCACGCATCATCGTCGGATCGCAGCGCACGGGCGCAACGCCACCGGCGGTGAAGGACCAGCGCGCTCAGGCGCAAACCGGGAATACGGTGCAATGACAGGACGCTTGAACAAGACCATTTTCGCCGCCACCGCTCTGGCGCTTCTGGCCGGTTGCGCCATGAAGCCGGAAGAAATCGGTCGTGCGCCGGACCTGTCGCCGGTTGCCGCCAATCTCGGCATGAACAACAATCCGCAATATAATGGTTATCCGTCGCGTCCGGCCAAGCCGGATTATTCGCTCTGGAACCAGCGCTCGACCAATTTCTTCAAGGACCCGCGCGCGGCCGAGCCGGGTGATGTGCTCACCGTCATCATTTCCATCAATGACCGCGCCAATCTCGACAACAAGACCGATCGCGAGCGGGTGTCGAAAGGCATTTATGGCGCGGGCGGCTCGTTCGCGACCAGCAGCAGCACGGGCGCCGGTGCTGGCGGCGACATGGACGGTTCCATCAACACCCATTCGGACAGCTCGTCCAAGGGCAAGGGCACAATCAAGCGCAGCGAGGATATCAGCCTACAGGTTGCGGCCATCGTCACCAACACGCTCCCGAACGGCAACATGATCATTCGCGGCTCGCAGGAGGTGCGCGTGAACAATGAGTTGCGTGTGCTGAATGTCGCCGGTGTCGTGCGTCCGCGGGATATTTCCGGTTCCAACACCATTTCCTACGACAAGATCGCCGAAGCCCGCATTTCCTATGGTGGTCGTGGACGGTTGAGCGAGGTGCAGCAGCCGCCATACGGCCAGCAAATTCTCGATCAGGTTTCTCCTTTTTAAAGCTGAGCATCGATGAGCGACACGGCACTGGACAAGAAAGACGGCAAGGCCAAAGGCTCCATGATGGGGCTTTTGGCGGCGGTCGTTGCTCTTACCGCTATCGCCGCCGGTGGCGGCTGGTATCTGGGCGGTATGATTTCCGCCGACCAGCAGGCGCTTGCCAAGACCACGGCCAAGGAAGACAAGCCGAAGCCGGGCGATTTCGAATCGCGCTCCATCGGCGCGGTTGTGCCGCTAAAGCCGATCATCACCAATCTCGGCATTCCGCAGAACACTTGGGTACGGCTGGAAGCTTCGCTGGTCGCCAAGCCCGGTCATGAAATACCGGCGGCCATGGCGGCCAGTGTCGGCGATGATTTTCTGAGCTTCCTGCGCAGTGTCAATCTCATGCAATTGCAAGGCGCGGCAGGGCTTGCCTATCTGCGCGCCGATCTCGAAGAACGCGCCCGCCTGCGCTCGGAAGGCGCGGTGGACCGGGTCTTTATTTCGGCACTGGTCGTAGAATGAAAAAACTCCTTGGTACAAGCGTTCTCCTGACGCTCGCACTCACCGTTTCGGCACAGGCCCAACAGGCCTTGACGCTGGATAATCTGCTACCCGCAGGCAGCGGTGCGGCCAGCGGCCAGATTGTCCAGCTCTTCGGTCTTTTGACCGTACTGTCCATCGCGCCCGGCCTTTTGATCATGGTGACGAGCTTTACGCGCTTCGCCATAGCCTTTTCCCTGCTTCGCTCGGGTCTTGGTCTCCAGACCGCGCCTGCCAGCATGGTGATGATCTCGCTCGCTCTGTTCATGACCTTCTATGTCATGGCGCCCGCCTTCGACCGCGCCTGGAACAATGGCTTGCAGCCGCTGATGCGTAACGAGATAACGCAACAGGCAGCCTTGACCGAGATTTCGCAGCCCTTTCGCGAATTCATGATGGGTCAGGTGCGTGACAAGGATCTGCGCCTGTTCGAAGACCTTGCCGATCCGTCTTTCCGCACCGGCGAGGACGGTGTTGTGGATTTCCGCGTGCTGGTCCCGGCCTTCATGATTTCGGAGCTTCGTCGCGGCTTTGAAATCGGCTTCCTGATCGTGCTGCCGTTTCTGGTGATCGATCTGGTCGTGGCCACGCTCACCATGTCCATGGGCATGATGATGCTGCCGCCGACAGTGATTTCGCTGCCGTTCAAGATTCTGTTCTTCGTGCTGATCGACGGCTGGAATATTCTGGTCGGAAGCCTGATTCGCTCGTTCTCCTGACCCGATTTGGAACAGTTGCCAAAGCGTCCGGCAAAATTCGGCGTCAAAATCTGAGAGATCGGTAAAATTCGGCAAAATAAATTAGCATTACTTTAATATTTGGGTTTTAAACGTCGGCACATGGTGGGTCTCTGCGAGAGCGGAGACAGGCATGATGCCGCTCCACTATGCCGGTAAGTCCGGCCTGTCCCTCTGTATGATTTTTCCCAAGGGGCAAAATAATGGCTAGCATTCTGACCAACTCGGCAGCTCTGACTGCTCTTCAGACCCTTTCTTCGACCAACAAGTCGCTGGAAGCAACGCAGAACCGCATTTCGACTGGCCTGCGTATCGGTGAAGCTTCCGACAACGCTTCGTACTGGTCCATCGCTACGTCGATGAAGTCCGACAACAAGGCCAACTCGGCCGTTCAGGACGCTCTCGGCCTCGGCGCTGGCAAGGTTGACACCGCTTATTCCGCGATCAACAAGATCCGTGAATCCGTTGACGATATCAAGACTAAGCTGGTTTCGGCTCTTGGTGCAAGCGAAGAAGACAAGGGCAAGATCGAAACCGAAATCAAGTCGATCGTTGCCAACATCAACTCGGCTCTGAGCAACGCCAACTACGCTGGTTCCAACCTGCTGAACGGACCGACGGACGATCTCGAAGTTGTTGCTTCGTACAACCGTTCCGGCGCCACCGTTACGGTTGACAAGATCACCGTCGCTTCTGGCGACACCGATGCGAAGACCATGGTTGCCTCGATCGTTGCCGCGGGCTTCTTCACGTCCACTACGGACGACGCTGCTATCACGACGGCTCTGGGCACGGTTGAAACGGCTCTCGCGAGCCTTGCAACCGGTGCAGCAACGCTCGGTGCAGCGAAGTCGCAGATCGACAGCCAGAAGAGCTTCCTGTCCGGTCTTCAGGACTCCATCGAAAAGGGCGTTGGCACGCTCGTTGACGCTGACATGAACAAGGAATCGGCACGTCTGTCGGCTCTCCAGGTTCAGCAGCAGCTCGGCGTTCAGGCTCTGTCGATTGCCAACTCGTCGAACCAGTCGATCCTGTCGCTGTTCCGCGGCTAATCGGTAACTGAGTAGATAAAACGGAGAGCCGGGTCACCGGCTCTCGCGAGTTCTCAGGCAAATCAGGGGTTCGCATCCGGACCGACCTGATCGGACCGGATGCCTTTGGGCGGAAAAGGGGCGCGGGATCAATTCCGCGCCCCGCTTCGTTTCGGCGTTCAGAAAGCACGTGCTTTATCAGCCGCCACTTTCGCGCAAGCTTCGCGGTCTAGTTTGCATCCATCATGATGGCGGTGGTGTCGATGCAGCAGAATATCCAGCAATTGATCGAACAGCTCAGGGGAACGCTTGGCAAGCTTGGCGTGCGCAAGCTTGTTGCGCTCGGGCTTGTGGGGGCCGCCCTGATGGGGGCGATCCTCTACACGAGTTTCTATCTGAGCCGCCCCTCCTATGAGACGCTTTATGTCGGCCTGTCGCGTGATGACGTGAACCGCATGGGCCTTGCGCTCGGTGAAGCAGGCATTCCCTTCGATGTGAAGTCGGATGGTTCGTCCATTCTGGTGCCGATCGGCAAGGCGGAAACCGCCCGCATGTATCTCGCCGAAAAGGGCCTGCCCACCTCCAATAATGCCGGTTACGAGCTGTTCGACAATATGGGCTCACTCGGCCTCACCTCCTTCATGCAGGAAATCACCCGCGTTCGCGCGCTTGAAGGCGAAATCGCCCGCACCATTCAGGCGATTCGCGGCGTGAAGGCCGCCCGCGTGCACATCGTTCTGGCTGAAAAAGGCTCGTTCCGCCGTGGCGACCAGAAGCCGTCCGCTTCGGTGGTCATCCGCGCGGAAGGCGGCTTTGCCGCCGAATCGGCGCAGTCGATTCGCCAGCTCGTTGCCGCCGCCGTGCCGTCGCTCGATGCATCGTCGGTCACCGTCCTCGACACCAATGGCCGGCTTCTCGCCTCCGCTGGCGAGGCCGCCAATGGCGCGGCTCTCATGACCGCCTCGCTGGAACAGCAGGTTGCTGGTAATGTGGACGACAGCATCCGCAAGGCGCTGGCACCCTATCTTGGTCTTGGCCATTTCCAGACCAGCGTGCAGGCGACGCTCGACACCGACCGCCGCCAGATCAATGAGACGACCTTCGATCCCGAATCGCGTGTCGAACGTTCGGTCCGCGTGGTGCGCGAAAGCGGCGATTCCCGCAACAACCGCGATAACAACGCGACGGGTGTGGAACAGAACATCCCGCAGGAAGAAATCCAGAACCGCAATGGCGAAACCTCGTCGGAAAAGACCGACCGCCGCGAGGAACTGACCAATTACGAAATGAACAGCAAGACGATTGCGACGGTGAGCGACGGTTATTCCGTCAAGCGTCTGTCGATTGCCGTCGTCATCGATCAGGCGCGTCTGCTGCAAACGGCCGGAACCACGCCGCCGCCTGCCAATTTCGTCGATCAGCAGATCACCAAAATCCGCGATCTCGTCGCCACGGCTGCCGGTCTCAATGCGGATCGCGGCGATGTCATCAATGTAACCGCCGTCAATTTCCTTGATCCGGCTGGTGCGGATATGGAGCCGGTTTCGGCGCCATGGACCGATACGCTGCTGCGCCAGAGCGGAAGCTATGTCAACGCGCTGGCCATCCTCGCCGCGGTTGGTCTTCTGATCTGGTTTGGCCTGCGTCCGCTGCTGCGTGACCAGACCGCGAAACCGGCAGGCACGGAAGTCGCCATCCGCGAAGCGGGTGAGGTTGCCACGCCGAATTTCGTCGGTACACAAGCAGGCAGCGAGGGCCAGCAGGCTGTGATCGGCGGGCCGGAAGCCTATGCCGACCAGATGAAGACCAGCCTCAGTGATTTACGCCAGCGCATGCGCATGCCCGCCAAGCTTCGTCTGGAACAGATGATCGAGATGGATGAGGAGCGCGTTGCCGCCGTTCTCAAGCAATGGATCAACGGAAACGCCGTGAAGCAGCCTGTCCATGCCGAACGGGCCGATGCACCGGAGCTTGAGGCTGCCTGATAATGAGCGCGCTCTCCCTCAGCCGTTACCTTCCTGATTTTTCGACCCATCGCGTGGCGGATGAGGCTGTGGAGATCATCGCCGCCCCTGCGCCGTCGCAACCGTTGAAGCCGGAGCCGGTTCGTCGCACCCAAGCGATTGACCCGAAAGCGGCGGCCCTTGCGGATAAGCTTGCCGCTGCCGAAAAGGCGGAAATGGCGGCCCTCATCGCAGCCGAGGAAGAAAAGCGCTCCGCCTTTGAAAACGGTCATGCCGAAGGCCATACGCTTGGCCGCGAGGAAGGCCATAAAGAAGCCGAGGCGCTTTACGAAGCTGAGAAAGCCCGGCTTTTGCGCGAGCATGAGACGGAAATCGAAAATCTTCGCGCCGCGTTTTCGCGGGAGCAGGCGCTGTTGCTGGCGCGCAGCCTGACCGAAGCGCTGACCGCGCTGGAACAGAGCTTCTCCGGCCAGATTGCCGAGATTCTAGCGCCGCTTCTCGTCGGAAAGCTTGAACAGGACGCGGTTGCAGAATTTGCCCACCGCATTGCGGCGCTGGCGCTGGAAGGCGAAGCGCCGGAAATCTCCGGTCCGGCAGGACTGCTGGCCCCGATACGCGACCATGCAGCGCTGCTGCCCTCCGGCTGCCGGTTTGTCGAAAATGCGTCGGACGAATTGTCCTTTTCCTTTGGCGAACGGGTGCTAGAAACGCGCATCGCGCCGCTTCTTGATGAATTGAAGGCTGCGGTCCAATGAGCATCGATCCCGAAACCAAGCGCGAAATCATCATTGTTCGCCGTGGCGGGCATGACGACCATGACGGCCACCATGGCGGCGTGTGGAAGATTGCCTATGCCGACTTTATGACCGCCATGATGGCGTTCTTCCTCGTCATGTGGCTGATCAATGCCGCCAATGAGGAAACCAAGGCGGCTGTCGCCAGCTATTTTAATCCCGTCAAGCTGATGGACCGGCATTCCAGCCCCAAGGGCGTGCAGGATGTCGATGAGAAGGATGGCAAGGTTCGCTATGAAAGCGACCAGCAGGTCGAAAACAGCACCAAGGTCATCAACGACGCCACGACCGTGCCGCCGAGCGAGCAGGAGGAGCGCCAGCTTTTCCGTGAGCCCTATGCGGTTTTGTCGGAACTGGCGCATGAAACCGGTGTGTTGCAGAATCAGTCTGCCAAGGGTGACGGCGGCACGTCGCAATCCGGCCCTGCCACAGGTGCCGATGGCGGCGATGCCTATCGTGATCCTTTCAGCCCGGATTACTGGTCGAGCAAGGCCGTGGACGAGCTGACGCCGCCGAATGCCGCGCCCTCCACGCCGCCCAAGCCGGAAACGCCGGAAGCAAAACCCGCTGAAGCGCCTGCAAAAGATCAGGAACAGCTCATTGCGGAACTGAAAAAGGCTGCGGAAGGCGAAAAGTCCACTGCGGCCAGGCCGGGCAGCAAGGCTGAGCCGATGCCGGATGTAACGGTGGTTCCGGTGGATGGCGGGGTGATGATCCAGCTGACCGACAAGATCGACTACGGCATGTTCACAATCGGCTCCGCCAAGCCTGATGCGCGCGTGGTGCAGATGCTGGAACGCATAGCGCAGGTGATTTCCCGCCAGCCCGGCGAAGTCATCATCAGCGGTCACACCGATTCGCGCCCGTTCAAAAGCGCAAGCTATGACAACTGGCGTCTGTCGTCGGCGCGTGCGCAGATGGCCTATTACATGCTGGTGCGCGGCGGGCTGGATGAAAAGCGCGTGTTGCGCGTTGAAGGCTATGCCGACCGCCAGCCGAAAATCGCCAATGACCCGAATGCGGCTGAAAACCGCCGCATCGATATTTTCCTCAAGTCTGCCCCATGAAGCGGCTTGTTCAGCGCTCCCTGATGATTGCCTTGACCATGAGCCTGCCGCTGGCCGGAGCGCCGGTGCATGTCTTTGCACAGGCGCAACAGGGCGGCAGCGCGGGCGCAGCCTTGCCGGTGCTTGAGCCTTACAAGCTCGTGCGTTCGCTGCGCATGTTGCAGGATCAGGTGGTGGCGGGAAAGCCGGAAGCCGTGGTCATGCTGAACAAGCTTCTGGCTTTCATCAGCGCCGACATGGCGCGCGCGCCGAAGGAAGCATGGGATAATCCCGAAAACATTTATGCGGCGATCATCTATCTTTTTAATGGCGGTAATCCCGACGCGGTGCGCAAGGTTCTGGCCGATTTCAAGTCGGATGTCGTGCCGCAGGAACTGGTCAAGGGTGCTTTGGCCTATGCCTCCGGGCAGATGATCGAAGTGGTCAAGCTGTTCTCCGTTCCGCTGTCGCCGGATGTGCCTTCGGAGCTGAAAGCCTCCATCGTGCTCGTGACCGCAAGCCAGATGACAGCCTTCGATCCGGCGACCGCGCTGCTGCGGCTTGATCAGGTGCGGCTCGAAGCGCCGGGCACGCTGTTCGAGGAAGCGGCGATCCGCCGTTCGATGCCGATTGCAGCCAAGCTTGGCGATGCGGAAAAGATCCGGATGCTGGCGCGCAACTATCTGCAGCGCTTTCCCCGCTCGCCCTATATGCGTGATTTCATGGGACAATTCGTCAGCGCGGCGCTCAAGCTCAATGACCGCATCGGCAATGCCGAACTGGTAAAGCTGATCGCAGCCGCCGATCCGGTGATGCAATATTCGCTCTATCTCCAGATTGCGCGCGGCGCTCTGGTGGACGGCCAGACGGAGCGGGCGCGTTTCATGTCTGCGGAGGCGCGCAAGCTCGCCGACCGACTCAAAGCCGATCCGACCCGCGCCAATCTCTATGCGGCGGCAAGCGATGTCGCCTCCGATTCGGCGGGCAGCGCCTTGCGTGAACTGTCGCAGATTTCGCCTGATCGCCTGCAGGAACCTGACCGCAAACTGTTGAAGGCAGCCGAGACGGTGGGCTCGGTCGTGACCCGCGCGCCGAGCGCACTGCCGCCAGCAAAAGCAGCGCCTGAACCCGCTGTGGAGGACCGCAAGGTGCCTGCTATGGCAGTGGCGGACGCACCCGTTACCGCGCCCGCCGCAATACCGGCTTCGTCGCCGGTTGCGGGCTGGAACCCGACACCGGCGCAGCCAACAGACGATTTGCAGAAGACCATGGACGATGCCCGGCGCAAGCTTGCCGAGATCGACGCCTTGCTAGGGGAGACCATTCAATGAGCGTGGATATTTTGCTCGGTCAGGCCGGACGGATGGCGTCGCCGACCCGCAGTCTGGCGCCCCAGCAAAGCAATGGGCAAGGCAAGGCAAATGTGGATGGGCAGGAAAATTCCGAGCCGTCGCAGCTGTTTGGCGCGCTTCTGGAAAAGCCGCATGGCAAACCGGTCGCGAAGGGCGATGACGCCGATACTGCGCTCAGCGATGAGCAGGATGAGCAGAAAGCGGATGCGTCCACGCAAGGGACAAACTGGGCCGTGACACAGAATGTCCTTTCTTTGGCCGCCAACATGCCCAATTTGAACGGCGAAAGCCACAATTCCGCCACAGAAAATCTCGCGAAAAAGGCTGGAATAGCTGCTTTGGCGCAATCAGATGACATGAATCCGAACGCTGTTGAAGGCGAGGGTGCTGAGGTCGGAGCGGATACCGTCAGCGACATGAGGCGGAAGGCCGAGGCAGCTCAGAATCTCCAGCCTGGTGTCAGTGGAAAGCCGTCTTCCAAATCCGGCGAGGCGGTGTCGGGCGACACGAATGGCGCGCAGTCGGATAAGCCCACTGAAAATGCCGATGCAAACCTTACCGATCTGCTGAAAGCCGAAAAGCCAGCGGGTAATCAGCCGGCTAATTCCAGCAATGCTGATCGCGGTGTCTTCCAGCCGCTGCAAGCCGCTGGCAAGTCCGCTGCTCCGGTGGATGGCAAGGTGGCGACTGCCACGCCGCAGGCGGTTCGCGTGGCGGATGTGCAGGTGGTTTCCGAGCGCAGCTTTGGTTCGGTGAAGACGCTTCAAATACGGCTTGATCCCGTCGATCTGGGGCAGGTGACGGCGCGCATCCGCGTTGTGCCGGACGGTGTAGAAGTGCATCTGGTCGCGGATAAGGCGCAGGCCGCTGAAGCGCTTTCCGCTGACCGCTCGATCATCGAGAAGGCGCTGAAAAGTGCCGGTATCGCGGACGATGCCCGCATCTCCGTAACGGTTACAGACCGCACTGCGGCAAGCGCGGTGCAGCACACGGCGGCGGGGCAAGGCGCTGGCCAGCAGCAGGCCGGCGCGCAACAGCAATCATCCGGCCAGCAACAGGCCTTCAATATGCAAGGCGGCTTCGATGGCCGCAATGGCGCGCAATCTCAGGCACAGGCTCAGTTTGCAAGCGGCGAGGGCAGGCAGAATGGTGATTCCAGCCAAACGGGACAAGACCGGTCCGGCAAGCAGACAGGTTCCGAAACTGCGGCGCGCGACACTGTTGCAGGCACTGCTGGCCGCAGTCGCGGTCTGGTTGTGTAACGCCAGTGCCGCTCTGGCGGAGAATGTCTGCGAGCGCGAAATGCATCGCGCTTCGGCGCGCTATGACGTGCCGCTCGGCATCCTCTACGCTGTCGGCCTGACGGAAACCGGGCGCAAGAATTCACTGCAACCCTATGCGATGAATATTGAGGGCCGGGCGGAATTTCTGCCGTCGCAAGGGGCCGCCCTCAAGCGTTTTACCGAGGTGCGCGCCGGGGGAGCCAAGCTCATCGATCTCGGTTGCATGCAGATCAACTACTACTATCACGGGCAGGAATTTCCATCGGTCGCAGCCATGCTGATGCCGAGCCTCAATGTCGATTACGCGGCGCGCTTTCTCAAGCAGCTTCACACTCGTGAAGGCAACTGGACGATGGCTGTCGCGCGCTATCATGCAGGCCCGAACAACAATCCCGCACAGAAGCGATATGTCTGCCGGGTGATGGCAAATATGGTCGCGACGGGGTTCGGAAACTGGACGCCAGACGCAAAAATATTTTGCGGAGCGTAACGGGCGGCCTCCCTGGACCATCAGCGATTCATTAAATTTTTAATGGTTGTAAAGCGGCGTCGCATACACGCCATTTGCAACCCTGCAATCAGTGATTGTCATAAGGATTGGGGACTAATTTAGGTTAGCGATAATTAACCCCTTGTAATGAATCGTAAAACATCGTGAGCCGTTAATCTATCGTTAAGGTTCGGCTCACTATCATTGTCGGGTGCAATGCAATCTGCACGATTCCCATAAAATTAGTTAACGCTAAAATTCCTCCCAATTTATTGCGGGCAATTTCTTGCCATTGTCGCCGAGTCACTCCGCCAGTTACCTCTGTCTTGCTTGGGCTAACATATTGATTCGGAAGGCGGGCCGATGATTGTCGTCGTGGATGACAGAGATATTGTCACTGAAGGCTATGCCTCTTGGTTTGGCCGTGAAGGCATCACGACGACGGGCTTCACACCGGCAGATTTCGATGAATGGGTAGAGACCGTTCCGCGGCAGGATATTATGGCCGTCGAAGCGTTCCTCATTGGCGAATGCGCAACCCAGCATCGTCTTCCTGCCCGAATTCGTGAACGCTGCAAGGCCCCCGTCATCGCCCTTAACGACCGTCCCTCGCTGGAGCATACGCTGGAGCTTTTTCAATCCGGGGTTGACGATGTCGTTCGCAAGCCGATCCACGTGCGCGAAATCCTCGCCCGCATCAACGCGATCCGCCGCCGCGCCGCAGGCGCGCAGAGCGTTGCGGAAACCGGCACTGAGCTTGGCCCGATCCGCGTTTTCTCCGATGGACGCGATCCGCAGATCAATGGCGTCGATTTTCCGCTGCCGCGCCGCGAGCGCCGCATACTGGAATATCTGATCGCCAATCGCGGTCGCCGCATCAACAAGGCGCAGATTTTCGGTGCGATCTACGGCATCTTCGACAGTGAAGTCGAAGAAAACGTCGTGGAAAGCCACATCAGCAAGCTGCGCAAGAAGTTGCGCGAGCAGCTTGGTTTCGATCCCATCGATTCCAAGCGCTTCCTCGGCTACTGCATCAGCATCGAGTAGTGCCCCGTTCATTGTGTGAATGGTTTGCTTGTGTTCCGCGTTCAAGGCTTCGGGCAGTTTTAAAACGGGTTTCCGTCTCTCAAAAGCTGCGCTGCATGCCCGGTAAAAAATCAAAAAACTCGCGAAGCTACAGCTTCACGCAAGCATGGCACGTTAGAATCGTAACAAGTTCTAAAATTCTCGGCTAAAATTCTCAGGAGCTGGCAATGAGTCTCTACGGTATGATGCGGACGGGTGTTTCGGGCATGAATGCCCAGGCCAACCGTCTCTCGGCTGTCGCGGACAATATCGCGAATGCGAGCACGATCGGCTACAAGCGCGCCGAAACGCAGTTTTCCTCGCTTGTTCTGCCGAGCAGTGGCGGCCAGTACAATTCCGGTAGCGTGCTGACTTCGGTCCGTTACGGTATTTCGGATCAGGGCGGCATCCGCTCCACGTCGTCCACGACCGACCTTGCCATTGACGGCAACGGCTATTTTCTCGTGCAGGGCGCGGATGGCGCAACCTATCTGACGCGCGCGGGTTCGTTCGTGCCGGACAAGGATGGCAATCTGGTCAATACGGCGGGCTATTACCTGCTCGGATCGGCTGACGGCAATGTCGCGCCAGACCTGAACGGCCTCTCGATCGTCAATGTCAATGCGCCGGACCTTACGGCAATCGGCAGCACGAACGGCACCTTCACGGTCAACCTGCCGACGACCGACACGCCCCCTGCGACGGCAGGCGATTATAACCACAAGACGTCGCTCATCTCCTACAACAATGCCGGTGAGGCGGTGAAGCTGGACGTCTATTTCACCAAGAACGCGGATGATACCTGGTCGGTCTCGGTCAAGAACGCTGCCGATAATGTTGAAATCGGCACGGGAACGCTGACCTTCGATCCCGCGACGGGCGCGGTGGTTTCCGGCGGCAATATTTCTGTCGATCTGACCGGCTATAATGGCGGTACGCTCGATCTCAATCTCGGCGCGTCGACGGCGCGTACAGGCAACTACACGATCTCGCAGGCCACCATCAACGGTCAGGCGCCATCGTCGCTGCAAAGCGTCGATGTGGGCGCGGACGGTTCGGTCGTTGCGATTTATGAAAACGGCTCGCAGCAGGTGCTCTATCGTCTGCCGCTGGCAACCGTGGCCAGCCCCGACCGCATGACGGTGGTGAGCGGCAACGTGTTTTCGCCAAGCGCCGCATCAGGCGGGGTGAGGGTCGGCTATCCGCAGGGCGATGGCATGGGCAAGATCATGTCGGGCTCGCTTGAGGAATCAAACGCCGATATCGCGCAGGAGCTGACCGACATGATCGAAGCCCAGCGCAGCTATACGGCCAATTCGAAAGTCTTCCAGACCGGCTCCGAACTCATGGACGTTCTGGTCAATCTGAAGAGATAGTTTGAGCGTTTGCGGGAAGGGCGACTTTCCCGCAAACGCCGTGTTTTACATTACGGGTCGCGGTTTGCGATTTGGATGAGGGGAAAAGGATGTCACTTAGTTCTGCTCTATCGACGGCCAAGAGTTCGCTTGCGGCCACGTCCAAGCAGACATCGGTTGTTTCGCGCAATATTGCTGGCGTGAACGATCCCGACTATTCGCGCCGCACTGCTTCCCTCGTTTCCGGGCCTTATGGCTCGCTTTATGTGAATGTCACCCGTTCGGCGGATGAAGCGCTGTTCAATCGCTACATCCAGTCCAACAGCACGGCGGCCTCTTCGTCGGCTCTCGCAAGCGGTCTTGACCGCCTTTCGTCGATTTATTCCGCCGACAATTATTCCGGTTCGCCATCGGCGCTGATGGGCGATTTGCGCGATGCGCTCCAGACCTATGCGGCATCGCCGTCCAATTCGTCGCTCGGCGATAGCGTCGTGTCGACGGCGCAGGCGCTTGCCAATGCGCTGAATGACGGCACCAAGCAGGTGCAGACGCTGCGCGAGGATGCCGATAGCGAAATCGCGCTGTCGGTTGCCAGTATCAACGATCTTCTGTCGAAGTTCGAACAGGTCAATAAGGATGTGGTCAGCGGCACGCGCGCCGGGCGTGACGTGTCCGATGCGCTGGATCAGCGCGATTCGCTCCTCAAGCAGATTTCCGGCGAACTCGGCATCACCACCATGACGCGCGGCGACAATGACATGGTCATTTTCGCCGATAATGGCGTGACGCTGTTTGAGACCACGGCACGCACGGTGACCTTTGCGCCATCGGGCAGCCTGACGGCTGGCACAGCCGGTAATGCCGTGCTGGTGGATGGCGTGCCGCTCAGCCACGATACTTTCGACCAGCCTTATGGCACGGGTCGTCTCAGCGGGCTTCTCCAATTGCGCGATCAGATTGCGCCGCAATACCAGATGCAGCTTGACGAGATCGCACGCGGCCTTGTCACCATGTTTTCCGAATCGGACCAGTCCGGCAGTGGCGGCGCGGATCAAACCGGCCTGTTCGGCTGGTCTGGTTCGCCAGCAGTGCCGGGCGCTGGCCTGACCTCTGGCATTGCAGGCTCGATCAAGGTTTCCTCCGCATTCGTCACCGCGCAGGGCGGCAGCCCGACCTACCTGCGTGACGGTGGCGCCAATGGCGCCGACTATGTTTATAATGCGGAAAACGCCGCCGGTTTCACCGACCGTCTGCTGGCGCTGAACGAAGCATTTTCGACGCCATTTTCCTTCGACGCCGCAGCCGGGCTCAAGGCCAATGCGAGCCTGACGGATTATGGTTCGTCCTCGGTCAGCTGGCTTGAAGGCAAGCGTCAGACGGCCAACAACGAATATAACTACAACCAGACGGTAGCGACCCAGGCCGATCAGGCCATGTCCAACGCCAACGGTGTCAATATCGATACCGAAATGGCGCTGCTTCTCGATCTGGAACATTCCTATCAGGCATCGAGCCGCGTATTGACGACGGTCAGCGCGATGCTCGACGATTTGCTCGCGGCGGTGTGAGGCTCATGAAAGCGCAATCAGTTTCCAACTATGGTGCAGCTGCCGCCCTTCGGGCGCTTGTCAGCAAGAGCAAGGCCGATCTGGTCAAGGCCCAGCAGGAAGCAACGACGGGAACCGTCTTCGACGTGGGGCTGGCGCTTGGCACCAAATCGGGGCAGAGCGTTTCCCTGCGCAAGGAATATGACCGCCTGACCGTGCTGCTGGACATGAACAATCTCGTGCAGCAGCGCATGACCACGACGCAGACGGCGACGAGCGCGATCATCGACAATACGCAGGATTTTCTGGCCAATCTCACCGGCGCCACCAGCACCAGCGAGAGCGGCTCGACCATTGCCGCCTCGGCGCGGTCGATCCTGAACAGCGTCACAGGTCTGCTCAATACGAGCTATAACGGCGAATATATCTTCTCCGGCGTCAATACCGATGTGAAGCCCTTCGCAGACTATACCGAGGGCGGCGCGGCGCAGACGGCTATCCGCGACGCTTTCACGGCGCATTTCGGCTTTGGCGTGGATGATCCGCAGGTCGCCAATATTACCGCCGACCAGATGACGGCGTTTCTGGAAGGCGATTATGCTGACCAGTTCAACGATGCCAATTGGGACGCCAACTGGTCGGATGCATCGGATACTGTCATCAAGAGCCGTATTTCGCCGACTGAAACAGCCGATACATCGATCAGCGCCAATGCCGACGGTTTTCGCAAGACGGTGATGTCGCTTGCGATGATGGCCGAGTTTTCTACTATTGGTCTCAACAATTCGGCCTTTCAGGCGCTGACCACCCATGCGATGCAGACGACGACGCAGGCCATCGCCGAGACCACGTCCGAACAGACCGCGCTTGGTCTCGCCCAGTCGCGCACCTCGCAGGCCGTCACGCGCATCAACGCACAGCAGAAGATCCTGAACCAGTCGGTTCTCAATCTTGAAGAAGTCGATCCTTACGAGGCGGCGACCCGCGTCAACAATCTGAAGACGCAGATCGAGACCTCGTATCAGCTGACGGTTCAGCTTCAGAGCATGAGCCTGCTTAACTATTTAAAATAAAGCGGGCGGCATCATAACGGCGGTGGCATGAGGCGATCCGCGCAGATGATGCCCATAAGAGCACATCCCGAAAAGTGTGAAACGGTTTTCGGATAAGATGTGCGTAAGACCAACCATTTAGAGCGCCGATCTGATTTGGTCAGTTCAAAGGCGCTCTAGCGGAGACGACATGTATCAGTTGCGCTACGAAGATGTCATGAATGACGATATGGCGAGCGCCAAGGACCGCGAACGGATGCTTTTCGACCGTTCGATTGACATGCTCGCAGCAGCCAAGGCCAATGGCGCCGGTTCGCGCGAAGCCATTGATGCCGGTTATTTCACAATGCGGCTCTGGACCACGATCATCGACGATCTGGGATCGGAAGAAAACGCACTGCCGAAAGAGCTGAAGGCCGCCATCATTTCCGTGGGC
>PJUK01000289.1_pt1 | contig 20860 bp, 15 predicted proteins | sample 1512211 | NCBI WGS metagenome assembly PJUK01 (sample SAMN08177668, study PRJNA422409) | Feces metagenome, whole genome shotgun sequencing project.
TTATACCAAGTTGGCATTATCAAGTTCTAACACGCTTGAAGTTATACAAAAACGTCTATTGGTGAAAACAGGGCCTGCACAAGCTGAGTTAAAGAAAATTTATCAAGCTCAAGGGGATGTACTGAAAAGTCAGCTCATTTTTGAGAATGCAACTGGGGATTTGGTCAGTTATCAAAATGAACAATCATTCATAGATAACTATCCTTTTATTCCTTATCAGTGTGTAATTTTACAAAAAGTATTTGAGTCGATCCGTACCAAAGGAGCTTCTGGTAAATCCCTTGCAATGGGAGAGCGTTCTCTTTTAGATGCATATCAAACTGCGGCAAAACAATATAGAGACAGTGATTTAAATATTTTGATTCCTTTCTATAGTTTTTATGCATCTATTGAAAGTTTTCTTGAACCGTCTGTGAAAAGAACGATTGATCAGGCTTCTGAGTCAAATCCTCATCTAGATGAATATGATATCAATATTCTTAAGACTTTATTCTTGACACGTTATGTTGAGTTATTCCAATGCACTTTGGAAAACTTGGTTGTGCTCTCAATTGATGAAATTGATACAGATGTAATTGCATTGAAAGATAAAATTCAGAAGAGTCTTGCAAAACTTGAAAAAGAAATGCTGATTGCACGTCAGAATGATGAATTTGTATTTTTAACCAACGAAGAAAAAGAAATTGAAAATGAAATTCAGGAAGCAGCTTATCAAACCAATGAATCTGTGAAGTATGTGTTAGATGTCATATTTGATGATGTTTTAAAAGGTAAAAAACAATATCGTTACCAAAAAAATAGTCAGGATTTTGTGATTACACGCTTCTGTCAAGGTTTAGCTAAGGATGGGAATTTAACATCTGATTTACAAGTCAATGTGATTACACCAATAGATCCTGACTACGTAAAATTTACGGATGACTATGCGAGCGAACAAGAATCTCGTAAGAGTGTGCAATTTCCAAATGGTTCAATTTTAATTCGTTTACCTGATGAAAATCCGACGCTGTGGGATGATATTCGTAAGACCATTAAGACAACTCGTTATTTGAATCAGAACAATAGCAGCAAAGCCAATATTGCAACTTTGTTACGAGATAAGGCGCAGGAAAATGCTTTACGTGAGCGTCGTATCATTGAACAAATTAGCAAACTACTCAACAAAGCTTCGATTTTTGCGATAGGTTCATTACGCCCTACACAAAGCAGTGATTTCTCAAATAATTTGGATTTAGCTTTTAGCTATACGATTGAAAACTCTTTTCAGTATATTAATCAGCTAGTTAATGATGCCCAGCCTTTAGTTCAAATCAAAAAATTATTAACTCAAGGTATACAAACTGATCAATTAGATTTTGGTGATTCTCATCAAGGTAATGATTATGCTTTAAATAAGATTTTTGAATATATTGAGTTGGAAAGTAAACGTAGTGGTAATCCTAAAGTCAGTGAAGTTTTAGAGTTTTTTAAAAAACGTCCTTATGGTTGGAATGAGCAACAGGTTTTATTACTCACTTTACAATTGATTATTCATCGTCGATTAGAGATGACGAAGTCTACAGGTCAGGTTGAGTTGTCACGTATCTATGATGATTTGATTAGTGTGAAAAAACAGCAAGAATTTATGTTGAGTCCAATACGTCGACATAATGAGCAAAGTTTAAAACAATTGGTTGATCTTGCTAAAGAAGTATTTGAACGTCATCTCGCAAATAAAAGTGAGCATGAGGTTGTTGCAGACCTTAGAGAGTTTATTAATAGCAATTGGATTAAACAGCTTAGTGAATTCATTGATCAAGGAACTCAGCTCAAACGTTGCCCGAACTTGCAGCGAATTAAACAGTTACGCCATATGGCAATTGAATTAATTGGGATTGGTAATGACTATAATTTTATTGAGAGTTTACTGAAAGAAAAAAATGATTGGCGAGATGCAGGTGAAGATTTTGTTGAAATCCGTGACTTTTTTAAATCACAAATAAACGCTTGGAAACAACTCGAAGAAGCTGTAACAGTACAATTCCAAGCCAATAAAAATCGTTTGATTGAACATAATGTTGAGGTCACTACTTGGTTTAAGCAACTTGAAACCATTTATCAAAATGACCAACCCTATAACCAAATTTCAAAGATCAGTAAGCTGATTGAACAGCTTGTTAATGTACAAGATGAGCTTTGTCAGAAAGTATTAGAAAAGACTAAAAAACTTTTTAATTCTCGGTTAGAGCGCTTAGATCAAGCATTTGCTGATAATGAAGTTCCTGCTGAGATTAAAAATAAAGCGTATTATCCATTACGTGAGTTAGAAAAACGGATGGAAGCTATTCGTGTGGTTGATAGTTTAATCGCATTACAAGCAGAATCCGAAAAGGCTTTTTCAGTTGGTATTGATGTACTCAATAGTTATATTGATAATCAACGCAAAGAGGCTGAACGTTTGAAGCGTAAGGCAGAACAAGAACATCTTGCTGAGGTAGCTCGGTTAAAAGCTCTTGCTGACGCTGCAACAGTTAAAGGTGCAGCGCAAGTCATTTCACCTGAACCAATTCAGCCTAAGATAGTGCCTCAACCTGTTGTGATACCTAAATTTAAAAAGACTGAATATGTGAAGTGTTCAGATGTTTTGAAGCAAGTGAAGCAGGATGGAACATTGGCTACGGTCAAAGAAATTGAAGATTTCCTAGCAGTGCTACAAAAGGAACTACTCAGCCATATTCAAGAAGGTGATATTGTTCGATTAGATTAAGTTTGATTAACTGAATTTGAAAAAGACTGATACTTTTGGGTATCAGTCTTTTTTGTTCAAGATGCTAAATGTACTCGTCATCTGAATTGTATTTGGGCAGTGTGACTAGTCACTCTACATGGCAAGCGGTACAATCGATGCAATTTAAAATTTCATCGATATCTATTATCTCATGAACACTAGTCAACTTAAAACTTACGCACCTAAAGCACGTCTTAAATTTATTGAGGCGATTAAAACAAAACTTCGAGCTTTAGGGATTGAGGAAGGCAAAATTGCTGAAGTTGAACGTTCAGGCGATTTCATTTTTATTCACAAACAGCCCTTTCCAAGGCAGATAGAATCTGCACGTCAGCAAATTATTCAAAAAATAGAAAAACTCGATTTTGAACAAGTTTTAGAACAATATGCCTACACATGGTTTAATCGTCTATGTGCGATTCGTTTTATGGAACTACATGAAGGTTATTTGGATCATGGCTATCGTGTACTGTCACATAGTCAACGTGATCAAGGTCTAGATTTTTTAGATTCTGCTGTCGAAGTTGCTGAGTATTTTGGCTTAGACAGTAAAGAAACTATTGATCTGAAATTAGAGCATAAAGACGAACAGCTGTATCGTAAATTGCTTTTAGCCCAATGTGATCAGTTACATGAAGCCATGCCATTTTTATTTGATCCGATTGATAGTGTTACTTCACTTTTACTTCCTGATGACTTAACTCGTAGCGACTCAATAATTGCAGATTTAGTCCAACAGGTGGATGAAGAAAGCTGGCAACATGTTGAAATTATTGGTTGGTTATATCAATTCTATATTTCAGATTTAAAAGCACAAGTTTTTGGACAAAAAACAGCTATAGAAACAGAAGATATTCCTTATGCAACTCAGTTGTTTACACCGAACTGGATTGTGAAGTACATGGTACAAAACTCTTTAGGCCGTTATTGGTTACAGACTTATTCTGATACGGTTGTGACGATTAATAGTGAAGAAAAACTGTTAAAAGAGGCATTGGAATATTACATCGAACCTGCCGAGCAGGAACACAGCGTAAAAGAACAACTCGCTGAAATTACACCTAAAAGCATTGACCCAATAAGTATTAAGGTAATCGATCCAGCAAGTGGGTCGGGGCATATTTTGGTGGAAGCTTATGATTTACTGAAGCTGATTTATCAATCTCAAGGGCACAGTAAGCGTGATATTCCAAAGCTGATTTTAGAAAATAATATTTTTGGTTTGGATATTGATGATCGTGCAGAGCAGTTGACTGGTTTTGCTTTAATGATGAAAGCACGTCAGGATGACCGTCGTGTTTTTGAACGTGGCATACATTTAAATATTTGCGCTTTCCAAAATAGTGATGATTTAGATTCTGACCAACTGTGGCAGGCACTTAATTTAAATAGTGCATGGCAAGCAGGTAGTCATATTGACTTGTTTGGTCATACTCAGGCGGATTTGGGTGCAGAAGCAACAGACCTTCGTTATGCTTTGATTCAGGATTTGGTTGTAAGGTTTAAGGATGCCAAAGCGTTTGGTTCTTTGATTTCAGTGGATCATAGTCATGAAACAACTTTATTTGATTTAAAAAATACTCTGAATGGCCTAGTTGTAAATGGGGATAGCCTGCAAAAGGGCAGTGCTGAAAAGTTATTGCCGATTGTAGAGCAGGCGTGGCTTTTAAGTCAGCGTTATGATGCTGTAATTGCTAACCCTCCGTATATGGGTGGTGGCGGAATGAACGCCAATTTAAAAGCCTTTGCGAAAAAGTATTTTCCTGATAGTAAGTCAGACTTGTTTGCGATGTTTATGGAGCATTCATTTAGCTTATTAAAACCAAATGGTTTTAATGCTCAAGTAAATATGCAAAGCTGGATGTTCTTATCAAGCTATGAAAAGTTGAGAGAAAAGTTGTTAGAGAGCAAAACCATAATGACCATGGCGCATCTGGGTGCTAGAGCTTTTGGTCAAATCTCAGGTGAAGTTGTTCAAACAACGACATTTGTCATTCAGAATAATTATGTTCAAAATTACCAACCGACATTTTTTAGATTGGTAGATGGGAATGAACAAGAAAAATTAGAAAAATTATTAGGACGAAATTTTAAATTTTCTCAAACTAAACAAGATGAATTTAAAAAAATTCCATCTAGTCCAATTGTATATTGGTTAAATAAAGAAATTAGAGATCTTTTTTTAAATAAGAAAATGGAAGAGAGTTATGAAATAGGAAGTGGGTTGTCAACTTCTGATAATGAAAGGTTTTTAAGGTATTTATGGGAAGTTAATTGTACCAAAATTTCTGAAAAGTGGTTTTATTTTCATAAAGGTGGAGAGTTTAAAAAGTGGTATGGAAATTTATTCTATGTAGTAAATTGGGAAAATAATGGAGAGGAAATTAAAGACTGGGTAGTAAATAATCCAAATGATCCTAAAACAACGCATTGGTCTAGACGAGTTTTTAATACCCATCTTTATTTTAAGGAAGGTTTGTCTTGGTCAACCATTAGTTCTGGAGCTATTTCATTTAGATATATAGACTCTAAGGGGATGATATCCAATGCTGCAGGGGGAATTTTTCCAACAGATAAAGAGTCGATTTTAAACCTATTAGGAATTATTAATACTAAGTTGTATCAATGTTTGGTTTCAATTATGAATCCAACATTAAATTATAGCTCTGGTATTATTCAAAACTCTCCAATTATTGATTTTAAATTTGAGCCCTTTAAAATTCAAAGCTTAATAGATGTAAGTAAAAAAGATTGGGATTCCCAAGAAATATCAGCAGACTATAGTAACAACCTTTTGATTGAACAGAAAAAATTTAATTTATTGTTAGCATTTGAAGAGTATTTAAAATTATCAAGTTCTACTGTTAAAGCTCAACAAAATTTAGAAAGTGAACTCAACTTAGCAGTTGCTAATCATTTGGGCATTAATGATTTGAGTCTTGTGAATATAACTATGCAGGACATTACCCTCACGTGTAATCCTTTCTATCGCTATAGTGGTGAAGCAACTGAGGAACAACTTGAACAACGTTTGCAGTCAGACACGATTGCTGAGCTGATCAGTTATGCCATTGGTTGTATTATGGGGCGCTATTCACTTGATCGTGAAGGTTTAGTCTATGCCCATGAAAGCAATGTTGGATTTAATCAATTGGTTGCAGAAGGAGCTTATAAAACTTTCCCTGCGGATGATGATGGTATCTTGCCGTTATTAGATGAAGAACGTTTCCCAGATGGCGTTTACAGTCGTTTCGAGCAATTTATTGCCACAGCTTGGGATAAAGAAACACTCCAGCAAAACTTAGATTTTATTGCGGAAAGTCTGCGCTTATACAACATCAAACCTAAAAATGGTGAAAGTAGTGCTGAAACGATTCGTCGTTACTTATCCAATCATTTCTATAAAGATCAACACTTAAAGACCTATAAGAGCCGACCAATCTATTGGTTATTTAGCTCAGGCAAACAAAAAGCATTTGAATGCTTGGTCTATATGCACCGCTTCAATGATACAACTTTAGCCAAAATGCGAACGCAATATGTTTTACCACTTATGGGACAATTGACAGGTCGTGTGCAATTCTTATCTGAGGCAGAAAGTGATACTAGCCTAAGCCCTGCGGAAAAGACCAAATACGCAAAAGAAGCTGATAGTCTGCATAAAAAACTTAATGAGTTGAAAGACTTTGATGCAGAGTTAAAACACCATATTGAACTGAAAATTGATATTGATTTAGATGATGGTGTGAAATTCAACTATGGAAAATTTGCAAAATTACTTGCTGAAGTGAAGAAAGTAACAGGAAATAAAGAGTGACCGAACATCTGGATATAGACCAATTACTCAACAATATACTGGCGCTTAGTCAGGATAGTCGTATATTGTTTTGGTACGATGCAGGTAAACAATTTGAGCAAGCTTTGGAACAATTAAGCGCTCAATTATTTGAGTCAAGTCAAAAAATTGAATTAATCAATCTGTCGGGCCGTTCGACGTTTGAAGTCAAAAAAATACTCGAGCGTGATAAGCCTCAGCAAAATTTTCTGATTTATGCACCTTATGCTGAACCTGAGTATTTAAAAAATCCATTATTGGATATCCAAAAGTATAGTAAACAATTTCATGCAGATCGTTCTGCGATTATTTTGAGTCAGTTAGGTCTGACACGGATGGCATTAAAAGATCACATTGAAGCTCGTAGTGTATTTTTTAATAGTAAAGAACGTGTTGAATCGTTTAAGCGGTGGATACAGCCCCTTGATGATGAGCAGAATATAGACTTAAAACTGATTGCGGTCACGGTGAAGGCACAAAATCCACAAATTGCTGATATTGTTCGTACAGTGCTGAATGACTATGCCAATATCGTCGATCAAACAGGTGAGTTAGATTCACTGCCTAAAACATGGAAAAAGCTAACAGACTATAATTTAGTGGAAAGCTTTTGGGGATTGGTCGCTGATTATTGTGGCTATCAAGCTGAAGAAGTAAATAAAGCAAGCTGCTATGACTTAGTACTTAAGTTGTTTTGCACTGATTTGAGTTTAAATTTAGGTAAAAATATTCATCTTAAGACTATCGAGCAGCATCTCATTCAACAAAAACATAAAACAAGTGTTGATGCTTTGATGCGCCAATGGCGTGATGATCGTCGAGATTCTAAGTTCTACAATCTTTTAGCTAAACGAATTGAAAATGAACTTGGTATCAGTAGTCAGTTAGATTTGTCATGGAATGATGCATTAAAACGTAGTCGATGGAATGACGTGGCTTTGCTGAATGAGTTTTCAGGTTGTGAAACCTTCTTAGCCGTAGATCGCTTCATTTTAGTTCAGCTCAGGGAGCAGTTGCAGCATTTTAGCCAATATACTCAACAGCAGAAATTACCAATAACGGAACTACAGCAGTTTATTGGGAAAAGACAAAACTTACATTGGGTAAATGTTAATTTAACTGAGTACTCTAATCACAGTAGTCTGGATCAACGGAATGATTTTGGTTTGATGTATCAGGCATTCATTCACGCTTTTAATTTTGTACAACTCAAGAACCAACATATTGATGGTTTTACCTTTAGTAATGCCTCTTTAATGTATCAAGCTTATAAAACAGATTTGTTCCGTTTTGACCAAAGCTATAGACGATTTAATCAATATGCTAATGTGATTCAAAATAAAGGACATAGTTTTTTTGATGAAATTGCAAAGTTGATTGAAACTACCTATGTACATTGGTATATGCGTAATGTGTCATTGGCTTGGGATCAGCATATCACTCAAGATAACCTTATGACTAACTGGCAGATTAAGGGCGTACATAATCAATATCAATTTTATCAAAAGTATATCGAACCTGTACTGATTGGTGGGCAGGTACAACGGATCTTTGTTGTAGTCTCAGATGCTTTACGTTATGAAGTGGCTGAACAGTTAGCGCAAGAGGTTTTGGAAACAGGACGTTTTAATGTAGAGACCGATTCGATTTTAGGTGTTTTACCAAGTTATACCCAATTGGGCAAAGCTGTATTGTTGCCTATGCCAAAGCATCCACCATTAATTACTTATAAAGATGGTCAAAAAGCAGTATCTGTGGATGGTAAAAGCAGTGCAGGCATGGATGCACGAAGTACAATTTTAAAAGCAGTTGATGGTGTTGCAATTGACTATGTAGAGTTAAAGGCATTCAATAAATCTCAACTACGTGATTTTACCAAGCCTTATAAAATTGTGTATATCTTTCACAATACAATTGATGATCATGGTGACTCCCGTAAAACACAACATGATACAGTTGATGTTTGTGCAAGAGCGATTAATGAGCTAAACCAGTTAATTAATCGATTGATGGGTGATGCTAATGCAAGTCGAATTTTTGTCACAGCCGATCATGGCTTCTTGTATCAACAAAGTGATTTAGATGATGAAATTAAAAAGCCGTTACCTTACAAACCTGATAATCTAATTGAATATAGCAAACGCTTTGCAGTTGGAAAACATTTACATCCATTCGATGATTGTTGGTTTGGTTCAGTCAAGAATACTGCAAATGGTGATAACACTTCTTTTTTGTTACCAAAATTGACCCAACGTTTTCATTTTGTAGGCGGTGAAAAATTTGTGCATGGAGGTGCTTCATTACAGGAAATTTGTGTACCTGTTTTGGAGTTTAGATCTTTAAGGACTCAGCAACGTACAGAAGTGAAACCAGTCGACTTTCAAATTTTGGACCGCAATTTACGTTTCACGAATACAGTCTCATTAGTACGAACAATGCAAACGAGTATTGTTGGTGATTATACCAAATCAAGTCGGGTTGAGTTTTATATCAAAGATGATAATGATCAAATACGTTCAAGTAGGATCATAGAAAACTATGATGCTACAGAAGCCAAAAATTTCGAAAAACTTGTGCGTATTAATTTGGTGGGGCGTGATTTTAATTCACGTCAAACCTATTTTCTAGTAGCAACAAACTTGGAAACAGGTCAAGTGATTGAGTATCCAGTTCAAATAGATATAGTATTTGATGAAAATCATTTTTAATTCATTTTATATTGTTCAATAAGTTTATTGAACAATATAAAGTTTAGATTTTTTCTTAGGAGGCTCAAATTTAGCCAAAGAATCAAAGGTTAATTGATTAAAATCATCTTCAGAAATACCGATCTCATCAAGCATTCTATTCTTATCAAATGAAGGATGAGAGGTGAGAACAGACATAATTTTGGAAAGCATTAAGCTCTCATCCCGATAGGTTTCTTCAGGCTCATTAATATTGTAGCCTAGCGAACTAATTTTCATCGAGTTACTACGATTGACCCAGTCACTAATTAAGCCTAGTTTATGAGCTTTATAGTTAATAGCTTTTAAAGAAGTCCGCCAAACCTTTTTATACTCAATCATATTCTCAAGTGAGAGATATCGAGGGACAGTAGCAAAGAAAGCATCAGTTGGCATTAAAAATTCAGATGAAAATTGATCGGCCTCACTTTCAAGAACTCTATTATCTTTTTCAGCACGAATTTCTTTGTTATGAGTATGCATAACAATATGCCCTAGTTCATGTGCACAATCAAATCGAGCTCTTTCGGCTGATTTAAAAGTATTCAGAAATATGAATGGGTTGCCACTTTCATCGTCAAAAAATGAGAGAGCATCAATTTCTCTAATTTCTGTAGGGAGCCTAAAAACGCGAATTCCTTTTAGCTCACATAAAGAAATTATATTATTAATTGGCTGATTACCAAGAGCCCATAAACCTCTTAATTCAGAGGCTAAATTTTCTGCATATTTAGGATGTCCCAAGAATTCAGTGATATCTAGATCAGGACGCTGAAATGACGGTAGTTTTACTTTTGTAGCTAAATATTTATTAATATTTATCGCTAGAAGAGTGTATGCTTCATTGGCTTTTTTATGTTGAGCCTTAATACGAGCGACAGATCTATAGAATATCTGGTCTGTTTCGCAGGGATAAGTATCATTTCCTATGAAAAAAGACATAGGTAAATTTAATGTACGACAAATTTCAACTTGATCATTTTCATTGATTTCTTTATCTACATCTAAGAGTTGTTTTACCTTAGATGTAGAGCAGCCTAATTTTTCTGCAAAATCAGTATTGCTAAGACCACGTAATTCTTTAGCAACACGTAAACGATCTTTATTAAACACATTAACCTCAGATTACACTACGAGCTGGATATCGAAATCATCTGGTTTAATTTCATTAGATGGTTCCAATACAGGCTTCGGATCAGCTTTTATAGGAAGTGTATTATCTATTTCAAATGCAATTCTGCAAGTATGATTAGCTGGTAAAATGGATATTTTATCAACTTTTGGATTCTGCACGAAGCCTGTTGGGTAAGCAAATTCAAAAGGTATAGAAGGGATATCAATGCCTTTGTAAGCAGGATGAGATGCTGATGGAAAATATAAAATCCATGTCCGTAATTTAGATGTATCATTATAAGTGAATTGATTTTCTTTGATATTTTTTAAGGTCATCAATCCTTTCGTACAATGTGATGATAAGACTTGATCTGCAAGCCCAAGTGCAATATTACCGCTCATAAAAATAATTTGTATTTTTTTAGCTGTATTTTCAATACGTGGTTGGCTTTCGTTGTGATATATCCAAGAAGTATCAGACTTTCTTAAAAGTAAAGCTAATTGTTCCCCGATTTTGCCCCAACGTCCAATAAAACGTGCAGGGTTGAATTGTGTATGCGTTCTAAAATCGGTATCTCCCATCATGATTGCTTGTTTGATAATCTCTTGACTAGGGAGTCCTAGCTCTTTCACTTTTTGGATGGCTGCCTCGCCAGTAAAGAAGTCACATGGTGTAGGTTCAGAGGGATGAATGGACTCTTCATCAAGCAAATTTAAATTCATAATGAGTGAATAACCTAAAATAAAGAATGACTATTTTATAACATCAATTGATGTTGTAAAAAAGACATTTTTTTGAAAATCTGCTATATTGAAACAAAACTTGATAATTGGTGCCGAGGTAGCTTTGATGGGGAAAAATCTAATCAATCATAATAGATGTCCAGATTGTGGGGCTTACATAAAGCATTACTACACTTATTGCGGTCGTTGTGGCAATAATGATGTGGTTAACTGGAAGATGACAGGATATTTTTGGATGATTGCAGGTATTATTTTTATTATTGTTATGTATTTTACGACTAAGAATTTTTGTAGCCATTCTTTTTTTACTCAAGTTTCATTTTGTAAATATTTTAATGGGTATTAGATCATGTTTGACGACTTTAAAAATAGATTTTCTTGTTCCCTACAAGCTATAGATTCTGATGGAAATAAAATCGAAGTTCAATTTTTCTCACAGTATCGACCTGAAGAGGTGCAGCAGAAAACTTTAGATATTTGGACTTATGATTTAATTCGTTTTAATGACTATTCTGACCCAGTAAGATTTAAATTAGGAAATAAATCATTTATTCATCCTATATCTAAAAAGGAATATGTTGTAATTTATAATAGTGATGAAAGAATCTAAGAAGTTTTTGTATTTAATTTTTTATTTTAAAATCAATACATAAGGGTGAGTTTATGCAATTATTAGATGTGTTGCCATATTGTTTAAATGTAATAGTTAAAAATCATTACGGTATAGAACGCCCAGCGAAATTATTAATGGAGCTAAAGGAGGAGAGATACACTAGGTTTAATGCTGAATCATGGGTTTTCAAAAATCATTACTTGGTAGGATTAGAAATTGGAAAAGTGAAATCAGAATCATGGAATGGTAATAATTTCACTATGCCAAATGGGATATTTATACTTTAGTTTAACTTTTTTATGCTTGGGTAAAGGCTAATTTTCCCCTCAACCCATCAATAAAATCAGACCACTCTTGCATCATCTTAACTCGATAGTCTAAATGCTGAGCATGATTGTAAGCCTGTGATACGGCATTTCCAACTCTATGTGCGAGCTGAATCTCAATCGCATCGTGCATATAGCCTTGCTCATGTAAGGTTGTAGATGCAAGTCCACGAAAGCCATGCCCTGTCATCTTCCCGTTATATCCCATCGTGCGGATTGCACACAGAAGTGCATTGCTACTGATTGGCTTAGCTGTACTGTAATTATAGAAAACGTACTGTTTTATGCCTGTGATTGGTTGAATTCTCTCTAGTATCTCTAAGGCTTGCGTTGATAAAGGTACAATATGAGGCATAGCCATTTTCATTTTGTGTGCTGGAATACGCCATAAACGATTCTCATAATCAATCTCATTCCATTCCATCATTCTCAGCTCTGCCGTTCTCACAAAAGTCAGAGTCATGAGCTGTAAGGCGGATCGAATGATAAGGTTGCCATGGTAGCGATCCATACGCTCAAGAAAGGCAGGGAATTCAGAAATATCCAGACGTGCCATATTCTTGACTTTGCGTGGTTTAAGAGCTTCTCCTAGGTATGGGGTAGGATCGTTCTCAATAATGCCTTTACGAATCGCAAATCGGAAAATACGGCCAGTTAAAGGGATTGAGCGTTTCGCCATTTCCAGCGCACCACGCTCTTCAATTTTCTTGGCGCAAGCTAATACGTCTTTACCTTTGATTTGATCAATTGGCATATTACCTAGGGCTGGGAAAAGGTCTTTTTCAAATACCGATAAATCGCGTAAATAGGTCGTTTCTTTAATCACTGCTTTACGGTCTTGCATCCATTCCATTGCGAGCACTCTGAAAAGCGTGCTTTCATCTACCTGCAATTTCTTTTGTTTCTTCGCTTCGTTTGGATTAATTCCATCTTTTAATTTTAAGCGAGCTTCATCACGTATTCTTCTTGCTTGGGCAAGTGTAGTGTCAGGATATGAACCAATACTAAAGATATTTTCTTTGCCATTGAAGCGAAATTTCATACGCCAGTGCATACCACCTGATGGCGTGACTTCCAGATACATGCCTTTTTCATCAGAATACTTGGCTTTCTTTTCTAATGGCTTGATCTTTCTAACCTGAGCATCTGTAAGCATTGCAGCGTTTTCCGTAGAAATTTGGGGGTATAGAAATAGGGGTAATTTATTATACCCCCAGTTATACCCCCAACTATATCAGGATTCAATAGGGTCAATTGGAAAACATAAGGCAATAAAAAAAGCCTAAACCCTTTGGATTTAGGCTTTTAGGACTCTATGAGATATCATAGAAATTAAACTTGGCGGTGAGAGAGGGATTCGAACCCTCGATACGCGCAAACGTATACACACTTTCCAGGCGTGCTCCTTCAGCCACTCGGACACCTCACCAAGGTGTGCGATAGTAACCAAAAAAATGCGGGCTGCCAAGTTGTGAAGAACAGATTTGCAGAAAAACTTTTTGGCTAATGATAAGATTGCGCCATATAACGTTTTAGTTTGAAGCGACATAATATGCAAAGTACTGCAAAAAAAGCCGCATTGCCCGCGATGACGCTGGCAGCATTAGGGGTGGTATTTGGAGACATTGGGACCAGTCCGCTCTATGCGATACGGCAATGCTTTGTCACAGGACATGTGGATATCAGTGAAGGATCGATTCTCGGCATCCTGTCGCTGATCTTCTGGTGCATGAACCTGACCATCAGTTTTAAATATGTGTCGATGATCATGCGTGCAGATAACAATGGCGAAGGCGGGATTATGTCTTTGCTGGCGTTGAATCTGCGTTCTAACGTATTCAGCAACAAGAATAAAATCTTTCTGATCGCATTGGGCTTTATCGGGGCATCGCTATTCTTTGGTGACGGCATTATTACGCCAGCCATTTCGGTACTGTCTGCGATTGAGGGCCTGAGTCTGATCACACCCACACTGGATCGTTGGTTAGTCCCGATTGCGCTCGGTATTTTAACCGCTTTGTTTATGGTGCAACGACATGGTACTGCCACCATGGGCAAATTCTTTGGACCGATCACTTTATTATGGTTCGCGTCCATTGGCCTGATTGGCCTGTGGAGCATCATTCAGACCCCGTATGTGTTGATGATGGTCAATCCTTACTGGGCGCTGCATTTTGTCTATGACCAGCCGACAGTTGCGTTCATTACCATGGGTGCGGTGATCCTGACCATGACTGGTGGGGAAGCGTTGTATGCCGATATGGGCCATTTTGGACGTATGCCGATCAAGCTGGCCTGGTTTATCGTGGTCTTGCCGTGCTTGCTGCTGAATTATGCAGGCCAGGGCGCCTTACTGTTGCGTGATGCCAAGGCGATTGAAAACCCGTTCTATCTGTTGGTGCCTGACTGGGCCTTATTCCCGATGATCGGACTGGCAACTGCCGCAGCGGTGATTGCCTCTCAAGCGGTGATTACCGGTGTGTTCTCGATGGCCAATCAGGCCATGCAGTTACGCTATTTACCACGCCTTACCGTGCACCATACCTCTGATGTAGAGCAGGGCCAGATCTATTTGCCTTTCATTAACTGGGTGTTGTTTATCTCGGTGGTGATCCTGATTCTGCTGTTTGAAAGCAGTGCCGAACTGGCCAGTGCCTATGGTGTTGCGGTGACCATGACCATGCTCTGCGGTACCATCCTGATCTCGACACTGGCCTATGGCGTGTGGCGTTGGCCTGCATGGAAAGTGGCGTTGTTTGCGGTGCCATTCCTGATCATTGATTTGATTTTTGTCGGTTCAACCTCATTAAAAATCCTTTCTGGCGGATGGGTGCCGATCCTGATTGGTGTGGTGGTGTATACCATTCTGATGACCTGGAAACGTGGTCGTGAAATCGTATATAACCGCATGGAGACCAATGCCTTGCCAATCGAGTTATTTATTAAAAGTATTGGCATGAGCAAGGAAACCCAATATGTGCCAGGTGAAGCGATTTTCCTGACCGGTACCCCGAATATTGTGCCGCATGCGATGCTGCATAACATCAAGCACAATAAGGTGCTGCATGAGCGCAATGTGATGGTGACGGTCTATACGCAGGATATTCCTTATGTGGCTGAAGCCGACCGCTTAAAAGTAGAAAAGCTGGATGAGCACTTTTATCGCATCTATGTCTATTATGGCTTCAAGGACCAGCCGAATATTCCGGTCGCGCTGGAACAGGCCTATAAGCAACTGGATTTTGAGTTCGATATGATGCAAATGAGTTTCTTCATTTCGCGAGACCGTATTGTGCATACCGTAGGCGATGGCATGTCACCATGGCGTGAAAAGCTGTTTATCTCGATGCAGCGCAATACCAGTCCGGTCAGTGACTTTTACCAGATCCCGACCAACCGTGTGGTGGAACTGGGCAGCCAGATCGAAATTTAAGTTGAAGTTGATAAAACGGGCACGCTCAAGTGCCTTTTTTATTGTCTGTTGAGCAAGTGTACAGATTTGCGACATAAAATGTCGCTCTAGGCTGAAACCCAATATACAGCAAGGCTTTGAGTTGTTAAGCTGCGCGTTCATATTGATTTTGATGTAGTTATGGCGAAGAGACCAACCAGAAAGGGTAAAACTCCATTTGCTTTTTTGAGCCAGAATGTTGGAAAGCTTGTGCTGGCTGCAGTCGCGACGGGAAGTTTTGCGATTGCGTTTGGCAATGAAAAAATTTCGAAACTGATTCCGTTCCAGTCCAGTAATGGCGCCTGTTTAAAACCGTTCTATCGTGATGTGCCGCCGTTATTGAGCAAGGACAGTCTGAAAAAAGACAGTTATGCCTTGTGTTTTAACGACTTCAATGTGATGTATTCGGGCATCTCCAAGACCCCGTTGTGGTCAGCGGAATATCTCACCCCTGAACGTTTAAGTGTCAAAATCAAACGTGAAGATAATTTCCATGAAGAAACCCGGGTGCAGTTGGCGCATCGCGCGTTGTTATCGGATTATCGTGGTTCCGGCTATGACCGTGGTCACATGGCACCTAACGGGGACATGAACAATACCGCAGCCCAGTATGACAGTTTCTCCCTGGCCAATATGGTGCCACAAGCACCAAAAAATAATCAGGAAGTCTGGCGCAAACTGGAAGAAGCGGTGCGTTCCATGGTCACCAAACAGCATAAAGATGCCTATGTGCTGACTGGACCAATCTTTGAAGGCAAACGCCTGAAAACCATTGGTAAAGGGGTGATTGTCCCGACCGCGGTGTATAAAGCGGTGTATTTGCCCAAGCAGGGCATTATTGGTGCCTACTATGCGCCGAACAATAATTCATTACAGGTCAAAGTGGTGAGTGTCTGCTATCTGGAAGAAAAGCTGGGGATTAATTTATTCCCGCAATTGACCGAGCAGCAGAAACGCAATGTCTATCAGCTGCCATTGTCTGCGCAACAGGTGAAGCCGAACAAGGACATTAGCTATTCACATTGGGATGGGCAAAGTCAGTGTGCGGAAGAGGCCAAGACCGATGCCATTCAGGCCCAGCAGCGTCAATTTACCTCACAATCGACTGAGTCGGCAGGCAGTAAGTTGCCGCAGATTGATGAACAGACCAAGCAGGCCATGATTAACCAGCTGATCAATGCCTTGGTACAGTATTTCTTACAAATGTTGCGCTAAGAAACGCTTGCTAAGTGATCGTGCTTGGCTCATGTTGGGTGAGAGACAACAATAACGAGAGAGAAAGATGTTTAAACCTTTTGAACATGGTGATGAATCGTCAGCAATTTATGACCTGACCCTGGAAAATCAGGTGGATTGTGTGAGCTTGTACGGCAATTTGCAAATCACCAAAGATCAGGCTGGTTTAAAAACCGCAAAGGCATTACAAAGCTTTATCAATGAGGTAGTGGCAGCCTTGGAGAAACAGGAACTGCCTGAACAGATCGAGCGTCAACTGGAACAGGACATTGAAAATCCATTTTTATAAATAAAAAAAACAGCCGATGCAGGCTGTTTTTTTTATGCGGTATGATGCGCTTAGTTTTTCTCGCTGCCCACAACTTTATAGATCACTGCACCGATAATGGCACCAATGATTGGCGCAACCCAGAATAACCACAACTGGCTAAGCGCCGCAGTTTCCGCAAATAAAGCCACCGCAGTACTACGTGCCGGGTTCACAGAAGTATTAGTCACTGGAATACTGATCAAGTGGATTAGGGTGAGGGCCAAACCAATTGCAATCGGTGCGAAGCCAGCGGGTGCACGACGGTCTGTTGCACCCATGATCACGATCAGGAAGAAGGCTGTGAGTACGACTTCAATCAGAAATGCTGAAGCCACAGAGAAGTGGTTTGGAGAAAGTTCGCCATAACCATTGGTCGCGAAGCCGCCTGTACCGGCAAAACCTGCCTGACCTTGTACGATGATGTACAGCACGAATGCTGCAAGTGCACCACCAATCACCTGAGAAATAATATAAGGCACCAGATCTTTGGCATTAAAACGCCCGCCGACCCATAAACCGACGCTGACCGCCGGGTTAAAGTGACCACCTGAAATATGACCAAAGGCATACGCGCCTGTTAATACAGTTAAACCAAAAGCAAGTGCTACACCAAGAAAGCCGATGCCAAGCTCTGGAAATGCTGCTGCAAGTACAGCACTACCACAACCACCAAAAACAAGCCAAAAAGTACCAAGAAATTCTGCTAAATATTTGTTCATTGTTATCACCAAACATGTTTTAAAAAATAAAAAAACAAGCATCCAAAACGTTATTATGGATATGTGTCAACCGTGTGAAAAAGTGTGAACTATTTCACATAGGTATATAGGCTCTTGTATAAAACGTGTGAAAAAATGGATCAGTTGTGAAACCGTTAGTTCATGGGTAATTTTATTAAGAATTGTAAATTGTGTTGTTGTTTCGCCACTGTTGCGGGGTTTGCCCGGTCCAGATTTTAAAAGCACGCTGAAAAGCGCTTTGTTCCGAATAACATAGCAGTAGCGCAATTTCCTGCAAACTGAGATGCGGATCTTTGAGATATTCAGTGGCCAGCATAAAGCGCACCTGTTGCACCCGTTGCTGAAAAGTCGTGTGTTGTTGTTGTAAATGACGCTGTAATTGGCGCACGGAAAGGCCCAGCTTTTCGGCAATAAAATCGAGCTGATATTGGTTTTTTTGCAGGCCGGTCAAAATGGCATGTTGTAAACGCTGATCCAGTTGCGTGGAGTTGGGTAGTTGCTCCAGTAAGGCCTGTGCTTGCTGTAGCAGTAGCTGCTGCAGAGTATGATCACCGCTACGTAAGGGTTTAAATGCTTCGCTGACTGGAAGCAGTAACTGTGTTTTAGGCTGATCAAAGCGCACTTTACAACGGAAATACTGCTCATAAATGCTGATGTTTTTCGGTGCAGCATTGACGAAATGCACCTCATGCAGCTGAATTGTGTCACCGGACATAAACAGCTTCAGGAATTGCACCATCAGGGCAATGGCAATTTCATCGGTCAATTGGGTCGGATGCGGTTCAGGCGCTTCCCAGCGGATGGAGGCATAGCGATCATTGAATTCGACCACCAAAGGACTGCCATCATAAATTAGGCGATGAAAGTCATGATAACGCGCTAAAGCTTCGCCCAGATTTTCACAGGACAAGGCCAGATAGGCAATAATCCCCAGATGTTTGGGCTGCACATAGGCGGCGATTTCCAAGCCTAGGCCACTCTTCGGATGTAGCCGATTTAGATCTTCTAACAGATCCCGCCAAATCACATAATCAAAGCGTTCCTGATTCTGAACCTGCTGTAATTGTTCAGGAATGGCAATCTGTTCTGCTTCACAATAGGCTTTTAACAAATGCCCCAAACCACCAAAAACAGAGCCGGTATAGTGCTTGAGCTGTGACATCCTGTCCACCTGTTCGCTTGTCGTGTTTTGTCAATATAACTATAGCCTATCGTCAATACTTCGCCTATCAAAATTTATATGCTGAATAAAAATAAGCAAATATAGGGGAGAAAACCATGATTAAGGGTTTTATCGCAGGTTTGGCAGTGGCTAACGCATTTGAATGGTTTGCCCATAAATACATTTTGCATGGCGTACATCGTCCCGGTCAGCCACGCTATAGTCCAGTACCGAAAAGTATGGAGTCGCACTGGGCCCATCACCGTGAAGTGCGTAAACAGCAGTTCTCTGACGACTGTTATGTAGAAGGTGTTGAGCATTGGCGCACGCGTAATGAAATCATGTCATTGGCGGTGGTGGCAGGGGTTGCCAGTGTGGCGTTCTACCCACTTTCAAAGGGTATGTCTTTGGCGGCGCTGTATAGTGCAGGCAATTATTATTATGTACACCGCCGTGCGCATCTGGAACCGGATTGGGCCAAACGAACCATTCCTTGGCATTATGATCATCACATGAATTCCAATCAGGATGCCAACTGGTGTGTGACCCGACCATGGTTTGATTATGTGATGGGTACCCGTGTGGTCTCATCTGCAGACTTAAAAGAGGCCAATCCATTGGGTCTCCGCTTGCCCGCAGTATTGTCTAAAACACTGACTCAAGCAGTAGAGGCTGTTTTCCCGGTAAAATGGGTGGAACACAAACCTAAACTGGTCACAGCAGTGCCGTCGCAAGAACAAGCTGATGATGCGGTGGCTTAAAGCGACCGATAAAACAGTATGTGGCTTTGAGCAGCAGGATTCATAACGGAAGAATCAAAATTTTGTCGTAAATTGTCAATAAAAATGGTTTTTAATGTCAATATTTTTACAGATTTTAGCGCTACTTTAGCTCAGACAAAATATTTGACTATATTTTGCTCAAAATGGATATGTATGTTTTACCCTCTAGCGTTATATAACGCCGTTTCTTACCTTGCCCAGCAAGGTATTTTTTTGCCTGTAAAAAGCTTTCCATAAAAAAACCTCTCATCAGAGAGGTTCATATTTCTATCCCTGATGCATCAGAGACGCATTTCAATACCTTGTGCCGCAAGATATTGTTTGGCTTCTGGAATGGTGTGTTGACCAAAGTGGAAAATAGAAGCCGCCAGCACTGCATCTGCACCACCTTTTAAAATACCGTCAGCCAAATGCTGTAAATTACCTACACCGCCGGAAGCGATGGTTGGAATATTGACACGGTCATTAATCTGGCGCATCAAGGCAATGTCATAGCCTGCTTTGGTACCATCGGCATCCATACTGGTAATCAGTAGTTCGCCTGCACCGAAGTCGGCCATTTTTACCGCCCATTCAATCGCATCGATGCCGGTCGGTTTACGACCACCGTGGGTGAAAATTTCCCACTTGTTCTCGCCGGTTTTTTTTGCGTCAATCGCGACCACGATACATTGAGCACCAAAGCGTTGCGAGGCTTCCTGTACAAACTCAGGGGTAAATACCGCTGCCGAGTTGATACTGACTTTATCGGCACCGGCATTCAGCAATAAACGGATATCTTCAACTTTACGGACACCACCACCGACAGTTAACGGTACAAACACGCTTTCTGCCATGCGTTCTACGGTACGGTAGGTGGTGTCGCGTCCATGATGGGTAGCAGTAATATCTAAAAAGGTGATTTCATCGGCGCCTTGTTCGTTATAACGACGCGCCACTTCGACAGGGTCACCTGCGTCACGAATATCAAGGAATTGAACGCCTTTGACGACTCGACCATTATCAACATCTAAGCAAGGGATAATACGTTTTGCGAGCATAAAATTTTCCAAAAA
>PJUK01000290.1_pt1 | contig 20786 bp, 17 predicted proteins | sample 1512211 | NCBI WGS metagenome assembly PJUK01 (sample SAMN08177668, study PRJNA422409) | Feces metagenome, whole genome shotgun sequencing project.
CCCGCGCCTTCTTCAACGACCAGCGCGCCAGCCGCGTCGGCGACATCGTCACCGTGCTGATCGAGATCGACGACAGCGTCAGCACCTCCAACACCAGCAAGTCCTCGCGCACCTCGACGGGCAACGCCGGGGTCAGCAACTTCTTCGGCCTGGAATCCAGCCTCGGCAAGGTTCTGCCGGGCGGTTTCGACCCGGCCAACGCCGTGGGCGCCAACTCGGCCTTCTCCAATTCGGGCGCCGGCAGCGTCAGCCGCTCGGAGAAGATCAACCTGACGGTCGCCGCGATCGTCGCCCAGGTCATGCCCAACGGCAACATGGTGATCCAGGGCACCCAGGAGGTGAAGACCAACAACGAACTGCGCCAGCTGACCGTGGCCGGCATCGTTCGCCCCGAAGACATCTCCTCGGCCAACACCATCAAGCACACCCAGATCGCCGAAGCCCGCATCAACTACGGCGGCCGCGGCGACATCAGCCGCGTGCAGAAGACCCCGGCCGGCCAGTCGCTGGTCGAGAAGTTCTCGCCGTTCTGATGATCTAGCGGCCGTTCCGGACAGGTTCGGACGACAGCGTACAATCGCCCCTCCTCCGCTCGCCCCAGGATGAGCGGAGGCAGACCGGCAGAAACCGCCTAGGCGGCGAGGCGTTCTCCTGACGAAGGAGATCCGCCGCCATGTCTTCCCGCCTCGCCGCCGCCGCGCTGCTCGCCGCCCTCGGGCTGGCCGGCTGCGCGCACGAGCAGGCGGCAAATCCCGCCTATGCCTGGGCCTATCTCAACGAGCCCGGCGAAGGCCCCAAGCTGGCCTACGGCCGCCCCTCCAGCGACGAGGTGCTGCTGATGCTGGTCTGCCCCGCGCCGGGCGGACCGGTCGAGGTCTCGGCCAGCGGGCTGGAAGGCGGAGCCATAGGGCTGGCCAGCCGCGACCGGACGTCGCACCTGGCCGCCAGAACCGTCGATGGCGGTGGAACCGGGAGCCTGTTGCTGGCCTCGGCGACCACGCGCGACCCTGCACTAGGCAATTTTCGCCGCACGGGCGATCTGGCAATCGTTAACGGCGACAAGCGCCACAGCATCGCCGCCAAGGCCGACGAGCGCCGCCGCGTGAAGGCGTTCTTCAAGGCGTGCGGAGCTTAGGGCGGGCTTCCCCTCACCGCTCCCAGCTAAGGCGGCGTCGCGATCAGGGCGCCGGAACGCTGAATTTCGGCGGTGCGAGAACGACCTCTGCCGGCAGCCCTGTCATGTCTCCCGTTCGGAGATAGTCGATAAACCGATCCAGCGCGTTCGGATCCTGGTCGGCCAGATCATAGATCGCCCCATGGCCGCCGCGCCTGACGACGACCAGACGGCTGTTCGGGAAATAGGGCTGGATCTCCCGCGAGTTTTCGACGGGCGTAGAGGTGTCCCAGTCTCCGTGGAGGAAGACCACCGGGATCGAGCTCATCGCCGGCAGTCGAAGCGCGTCCCCGACGTCCGGCGTGGGCCACAGCGAAACCGCGGCCATCGACGGGGCGAAACCCCAGGTTCCGAGGTATCGAACGGCGGGATCGTTGGAGAGGCGCCGGCCACGGGCCTCCGAAACGTTCAAGCTGGTGTCGATCAAGGGACCGATCAGCGCGGACGGCGTGGCCGCCAGGGGCCGCCGGCTGGCCGCGACCTCCTCGGCCCACGCCGCGTACCGCCCCCGATGGATGTCGATGATACGCGCCGGCCATTCGGACGGGCGAGCGATGAGGCTCAGCCGGAAGTCCTCCGGGCCGAGCACGACGTCTTCGCCAGACTTGAGCCGGACGACGACCGGCGCGTTCTCGAGGCGAGCCAGGATCTCGTCGACGGCTTGCCGCAGGCCCCCCGGCGGAAGCGACGCCGCGAGGCGTGGATCGGCTTGCGCCTCCACAGCGATCCGCATCAGGGCCGCCCAGACGTGCGACGGCATGTCGTAACCGTTGTCCAGCGGTTCGACGCCCGACAGGAGCGCCCGGCTGACCGTCTCTGGATGCAGCCGCATGACTGCGAAGCTCCACTGCGATCCGTAGCTGAGCCCGAAGAGGTTGATCCTGGCGTAGCCGAGCGCCCGCCGCAGGTCGTTCAGGTCCTCGGCGCACTGGACGACGGTATAGCCGGCGAGGTCATGATCAGGATAGCGGGCCAGCGCCCGGCGAACCACGGATGGAGCGGCCTTCAGTTCGTCATCCAGGCGCGCCGGCCGATCCAGCGGCTGGCCATCGGGATTGTAGTTGAAGCTCAGCCGCTCAGAGGCTCCCGATGCGCCTCGCTGGTCCATGACGACAACATCGCCCGCACGCCGGAAACGAAGGACGTCGCCGCGTTGCCTGGCCGCGCCGAACCAGTCCAGACCGGATCTTGTGAAGGCGTCGATATAGCTGTCGCCCGGGCCGCCCGGCAGCATGAACACCGGCGGCGTCGCCTGGGAAGCCGTTCCCTTGATCCGCATGTAACGGACAGCGATCAGCCGGCCGCCAGGTCGGGCCCGGTTCTCCGGCACATAGATGTGGCCCAACTCGTAGCGGACGACCGACAGGCCCGAGAGCAGATAGCGCGTGCTAGCCCTCACCTCGCCCGGGCGAGGCGGCTGGTCGACCGGCGGCCGCCCAGTGCAGCCTGCGATGACCAGCATCGCCGCCAAGGCGAAAGCTGTCCGCCACCGCCTGATCCCCACAGTCTTGTTCATGCAAGCCCCACACGGCGCGGGGTCCAGCGCCGCCACACACGAGACCGGACGGCGCGCCCGAGCCTTGGCAGCCTACAGCAAGTTTTCCCGGCCGCGCGACGGGCTCGCCCCAAGGTTAGCTGTGGCAAGGGAAGGCGAAGTTCAGAAAAGCAAAACGCCGCGACGGCGAGCGTCGCGGCGTTTGTTGTTTCACCCGGCTTGGCGGCTTTAAGCCCGCCGCCCCGCGGCGCTGACATTGTCCATGCCCAGCGCCGACAGCGCCCCGCGCAGGATGCCTTCGGCGTCGAGACCGGCCTCGGCGTACATCAGGTCGGGCTTGTCCTGGTCCTGGAACACGTCGGGCAGGCCAAGCGTGCGGATCTTCAGGCCGCGATCCAGCGCGCCGTGCTGGGCCAGGGCCTGCAGCACGAAGGCGCCGAAGCCGCCCATGGCGCCCTCTTCCACCGTGACGATGGCTTCGTGCTCGCGCGCCAGGCGCAGCAGCAGGTCAAGGTCCAGCGGCTTGGCGAAGCGGGCGTCGCAGACCGTGGCCGACAGGCCGCGCGCGGCCAGCAGGTCGGCGGCCTTCAGGCTTTCGGTCAGGCGCGTGCCGAACGAGACGATGGCGACGCTGGTCCCTTCGCGGACGATGCGGCCCTTGCCGATCTCCAGCGGGTCGGCAGGTCCCGTCGGCAGCTCCACGCCCACGCCCTCGCCGCGCGGATAGCGGAAGGCGCTGGGGCGGTCGTCGATCTCGACGGCGGTGGCGACCATGCGGGCCAGCTCCAGCTCGTCGGCGGCGGCCATCAGCACCATGCCGGGCAGAGCGCCCATGAAGCCGATGTCGAAGCTGCCGGCGTGCGTGGGGCCGTCGGCGCCCACTAGGCCGGCGCGGTCCATGGCGAAGCGCACCGGCAGGCGCTGGATGGCCACGTCGTGGACCACCTGGTCATAGCCGCGCTGCAGGAAGGTCGAATAGATCGCCGCGAACGGCTTCATGCCGTCGGCCGCCAGGCCCGCGGCGAAGGTCACCGCGTGCTGCTCGGCGATGCCGACGTCGAAGGTGCGGGTCGGATAGGCCTTCTCGAAGATGTCGAGACCCGTGCCCGAGGGCATGGCGGCGGTGATGGCGACGATCTTGTCGTCCTTGGCCGCCTGTTTGACCAGTTCCTGGGCGAACACCTTGGTGTAGCTGGGCGGGCCGGCGGCCGCCTTCTGCTGCTGGCCGGTGACGACGTCGAACTTGGCCACGGCGTGCAGCTTGTCGGCCGCGCCCTCGGCCGGGGCGTAGCCCTTGCCCTTCTGGGTGACGACGTGGACGAGAACCGGCTTTTCCTTGAATTCCCGGGCGTTCTTCAGCACCGAGACCAGGGCGTCCATGTCGTGACCGTCGATCGGGCCCACATAGTGGAAGCCCAGCTCCTCGAAGAAGGTGCCGCCGGTGACCATGCCGCGGGCGTATTCCTCAGCCTTGCGGGCCGCGTCGCGGATCGGGGTCGGCAGCTTCTCGACCACCGTCTTGCCCAGCTTGCGCGCCTTGCGATAGGCGCCGCCCGAGACGAGGTTGGCGAGATACGCGCTCATGCCGCCCACCGGCGGGGCGATCGACATGTCGTTGTCGTTGAGGATGACCGTCAGCTGCCGCGTGGCGTCGGTGGCCGCGTTCATCGCCTCATAGGCCATGCCCGCGCCCAGCGAGCCGTCGCCGATCACGGCCACGACGGCGTTGTCGCCGCCCTTGGCGTCGCGCGCGGCGCAGAAGCCCAGGGCCGCCGAGATCGAGGTGGCCGCGTGGGCCGCGCCGAATGGGTCGTACTGGCTTTCGGCCCGCTTGGTGAAGCCCGACAATCCCCCGCCCTGGCGCAGCGTCTTGATGCGGTCGCGGCGGCCGGTGAGGATCTTGTGCGGATAGGCCTGGTGGCCGACGTCCCAGATCAGGATGTCTTTCGGCGTCTCGTAGACGTGGTGCAGGGCCACGGTCAGCTCGACCACGCCCAGGCCCGCGCCCAGGTGGCCGCCGGTGACGGAGACCGCGTCGATCATCTCGGCGCGCACCTCCTGCGCCAGCTGTTTGAGCTCGGCGATCGACAGCCCGCGCGTCTGGGCGGGCGAGGAAACGGTGTCGAGAAGAGGAGTTTGCGTCGGCATGTCTGTAAAGAGCGCGGTCAGTTGCGGCGGTCCAGCACGAAATCAACGCTTTCGCGCAGATGATCGGCCCTGTCGCCAAAGATATCGAGGTGAGCCTTGGTCTGCGCGGCCAGAAGCTCCACGCGCTCCTTGGCGGCGTCCAGGCCCAGAAGGGTGACGTAGTTGGCCTTGCCCTTGGCGGCGTCCTTGCCGGCGGCCTTGCCCAGCAGGGCCGCGTCGCCCTCGGCGTCGAGGATGTCGTCGACGATCTGGTAGGCCAGGCCCAGGTCCTGGGCGAAGCCCATCAGCGCGGCGCGCTCGGCTTCCTTGGCCCGGCCGATGATCAGCGGGATCTCGAAGGCGAAGGCGATCAGGGCGCCGGTTTTCAGGCGCTGCATGCGCGCCACCGCGCCTAGGTCGTCGCGAACGCCCAGCAGGTCGATCATCTGGCCGCCGCACATGCCGCGCGCGCCCGACGCGATAGCCAGTTTGCGCACCAGTTCCGAACGGACATGGCCGTCGTCGTGGGTGTCGGGGTGGGCCATGATCTCAAAGGCGGCCGTCTGCAGCGAGTCGCCGGCCAGGATGGCGGTGGCCTCGTCGTACTGCACGTGCACGGTCGGACGGCCGCGACGCATGTCGTCGTCGTCCATGGCCGGCAGGTCGTCGTGCACCAGGCTGTAGGCGTGGATGCACTCCAGCGCGCAGGCCGCGCGCAGCACCGGCCGCTCGGGCAGATCGAACATCTTGCCGGTTTCCAGCGCGAAGAACGGCCGCAGGCGCTTGCCCGGGCCCAGCGCCGCATAGCGCATGGCCTCGGTCAGGCGGCTTTCGGGCCCGTCGGCGCGCGGCAGCAGCTCGTCGAGCGCCACGGTGACGATGTCGGCCGCCTGGGCGATGCGCTTGCCAAGGTCGCTCAAAACAGCTTTCCCCCGTTGGGCGCCGCGCGATCCACCGTCACGAGGACGACTTCGCCCTCGTCGTCGGGAAAGCCCAGGCACAGGACCTCCGACATGAACGGGCCGATCTGACGCGGCTTGAAGTTCACCACCGCCGCCACCCGGCGTCCGACCAGTTGGTCGGTCGTGTAGTGGCGGGTCACCTGGGCCGACGAACGCTTTACGCCGAACGTCGGTCCGAAATCGATCGCCAGCTTGTAGGCCGGCTTGCGGGCCTCGGGGAAGGCCTCGGCCGAAACGATCGTGCCGACTCGGATGTCCACGCGCTCGAAATCCTCGAACGCGATCGTCGGCGACAGTTTCGGCGAGGCCTGGCCCATCAGGAGAACTCGGCCGGCTCGACGCCCGCGGCGCCGCCCTGGCCCAGGACGATCTTCTCGACCTTCAGGCGCGCGGCCTCGAGCTTCTTTTCGCAGTGCGCCTTCAGGGCCGCCCCGCGCTCGTAGATGTCGATGGAGCGTTCCAGCGGCGCCTGGCCCGATTCCAGTTCGGACACGATCTTCTCGAGCTCGGCCAGGGCCTGTTCGAAGCTCAGGGCCGAGAGGTCGTGCGCGGGAGAAGCGGCGTCGGTCATTTCTACTCCAAGGAGAAGCTGGCACCCTAGTTGGCGTGGGGCCGGCGGGCAACGGCTGTGAAAGGTCAGGCGCGCTCGAAGCGCTTGACGCACCAGTACTGGAAGCCCTGGTCGAGCGTCTTCTTCAGGCCCCGCGCCTGCAGGGCGTTGCCGATCATCACGTTGAAGAAGCCGTGGGCCACCAGCAGCACGTCCCGGCCGTCCTGCGACAGGGCGATCAGGGCGTCGGCGGCGGCTTCGGCGCGGGCCTCGGCCTGCGTGCGGCTCTCCTGGCCCATGTGATGATCGAAGAACCACCACCAGAAGCGGGCGAAGAAGCCCCACTTCTTGGGCGACAGCTTGATCCAGCTGGGCCACGGCGGCGGCGGCAGCGGCGCCTCGATGAACATCGGGTCGCGCGGAAAGTCACGGCCGCCCGCGACGGCCTGGGCGGTCTCGATCGAACGCCGGCGAGTCGACGAGACGATCACCGGCGAACGCGCGGCGATATCGAGCAGGCAGTCCGGCGGGGTCTGGCCGGGCAGCAGGCCGCCCTCCTCGTAGCGCGCCCACCAGTCGCCGTAGGTCCTGGCGTCGAAGCGCACCTTGCGCGAAAGGGCGGGTTCGCCGTGGCGGGCCAGGACGATGGCCCCGGGCGGGCGGACCACGCTCGAGGCGGTCTGGTCGGCGGTCGGTGCGTCGGCCATTTTCCTCGGCGACCCGGCGGCCGCTGACGCGGGACCGGGCCTCATCCTTCCTGAAGCGCTCTGACATGCGCCTTGGCCGAACGGCCGAGCGCTTCGAGGTCGTACCCGCCCTCGAGCGAGGAGACAATACGCCCTCTGGCCCGATGGTCGGCCACCGACACGATCGCCCTTGTGGCCCAGGCGAAGTCCTCGCTGCGAAGGCTTTGCGAGGCCAACGGATCGCGCTCGTGGGCGTCGAATCCGGCCGAGACCAGCACCAGGTCCGGCGCAAAGGCGTCGACTCGCTCCATCAGCCCCTCGAACGCCCGCCGCCAGGATTCGCGCGGCGCGCCCGGCGCCAGCGTGGCGTTGACGATGTTGCCGACGCCCCTCTCGGATGGGTCGCCGGTGCCGGGATAGAGCGGCGACTGGTGGATCGAGGCCACCATCACCGTCGGGTCGTGCTCGAACGCGGCCTGGCTGCCGTTGCCGTGATGGACGTCGAAATCGACGATGGCCACGCGGGAAAGGCCGCTGGCCTGGGCCACACGGGCGGCGATCGCGACGTTGGAAAACACGCAAAAGCCCATGGCGATGGCCGGCTCGGCATGATGGCCCGGCGGCCGCACCGCGCAGAAGGCCCGCCTGCCCTCTCCCGCCGCCACCTGCCGCACGGCCGCGACCACCGCTCCGGCGGCGCGACGCGCGGCGGCCAGGCTGCCGGTCGACAGCACCGTATCGGGGTCCAGCGCATGGATCCCCGCGTGCGGCGCGGCGGCGAAGATCGAATCGACGAAGGCGGCCGGATGCACGCGCCGCAGGTCGGCCGGATCGACCAGCGGCGCCTCGAAGGGTTCGAGATCGAGGCCCGCCTCGTCCTCCAGCGCGTCGATCACCGCCTGCAGCCGCGCGGGACTCTCCACGTGGCCAGGACCCGGCCGGTGGTCGAGCATGTCGGCATGGGTGAACAGCGAGACGGCCATGGAACAAGGTTATGCCGGATGGACCGCGCGAGCCAAGCGGGGCTGGGGAAAGCCTCTTCTCTAACTCCCGTCATTCCCGCCCTTGTGGCGGGAAACCCTGGTTCCGCCTCCACGTGAGGGGCAAGCGGCGTGCTCAGCACGCCGCCCCATTCGCCCTTGCGGCCGATAGAGGGGTTCCCGCCACAAGGGCGGGAATGACGGGAGTATAGGTGAGCCCCCTAAACCCCCGCCTTCGCCGCCGGCCGGGCGTTCATCTCGTCCAGCCAGCGCTTGACGTGCACCAGCTCCGGATCGGGCCGGAACCTGGCCATCCGCGCGAAGTCGATGCCCGTCACGGCCAGGATGTCGGCGATGGTCACCCGGTCGCCGGCGATGAACGGGCTTTCCGCCAGCCTGCGGTCCAGCACCTTGATCCCCTTCTCGGCGGACGCGCGGTTGCTGGCGGCCACTTCCGGGATCTGGGTCTCGATCGCCGCCAGGGCCGGATGGCTGTGGCGCACGGTCAGCATCAGCGGCGTGGCCACCAGCATCTCGGCGCGCCGGGCCCACATCTCGATCACCGCGACCTCGCGCGGGTCGACGCCGAACAGGTTGGGCTCGGGATAGACGCTTTCCAGATAGCGGCAGATGGCCACCGACTCGGTGATCGTGGTCCCGTCGTCCATCTCCAGGGCGGGCACGTTGGGCAGCCCCGTCCTGGCCAGGTAGTCGGGCGTGCGGTGCTGTCCCGTGAAGATGTCGACCTCGACGATCTCGACGTCCTCGATCCCCTTCTCGGCCATGAACCACCGCACCCGCCGGGGATTGGGCGCACGCCGGCTGTCATAGAGCTTCAACGAAAAATCCTCCCGGTTTTGGCCGGGAGGATCGTTGGTTTTCGCTGCGGAAGGAAAGGGCCTTACAGCCCGAACAGCACTCGCGGCATCAGGCCGATCAGCGAGCCGGTCAGGCAGGTGGCCAGGAAACCGGCCATCATCGCCTTCCACACCAGGCTCAGCACTTCCTGGCGACGCTGGGGCACCAGCACCGAGAAGCCGGCGACGTTCATGCCCACCGAGCCGATGTTGGCGAAGCCGCACAGCGCATAGGTCATGATCATCCGCGAGCGCTCGTCGAGGCTGGCCGCGCCGGTCTTGGCCATCTGGATGAAGGCGGTGAACTCGGTGAGGATCAGCTTGGTGCCCAGCAGGCCGCCGGCGCTGCCGGCTTCCTTCCAGGGAATGCCCATCGACCAGGCCAGCGGCGAGAAGATCACGCCCAGGCCGCGGGTCAGGCTCAGCGGCTGGCCGCCGATGGCCGGCAGCATGGCCAGGAACTTGTCGAGCATGGTGGCGAGCGCCACGAAGACGATCAGGGTCGCGCCGACGTTCAGCGCGATCTGCAGGCCGTCGGTGGTGCCCTTCATGACGGCGTCGATCGAGCTGCCGTAGGTCTTGTCCTCGGCGGCCAGGTCCAGGTCGCCGCCCTTTTCCATCGGATCCGACGGCACCACGATGCGGGCCAGCAGCACGCCGGCCGGGGCCGAGATGATCGAGGCGGTCAGCACGTGGGCGGCGGCGTTGGGCAGCACGTCGGCCAGGATGGTGGCGTAGGCCACCATGGTCGAGCCGGACACGCAGGCCATGCCGACCGTGATCAGCATGAAGAGTTCCGAGCGGGAGAGCTTGTCGAGATAGGCGCGGATGAAGATCGGGCCTTCGATCTGGCCCATGAAGATGGTGGCGGCGGTAGCCAGGGCCGGCGGGCCGCGCAGGCCCAGCGTCTTCTGGAACACGAAGCCGAAGCCCTGGGCGGCCCACTTCAGGATCTTCCAATGCCACAGCAGCGCCGACAGGGCGCAGACCACCAGGATCACCGGCATCACGCGGAAGGCGAAGATGAAGCCCGCGCCCGGGTTGCTGACCGGATAAGGCTGGTCGCCGCCGGCCAGGAAGCCGAACACGAACGCCGTGCCGGCCTGGGTGGAGGCGCCGAGGCCCTCGACCGCGCCGTTGACGCCGCGCAGCATCTGCTGGGCCTGCGGCAGGCCGAACAGCAGCACCACCAGGCCGACCTGGATGATCAGGGCGCCGATGGCCAGCACCCACGGGAAGCGCTTGCGGTTTTCGGAGACGAGCCAGCAGAGGCCCAGGGTGAGCGCCAGACCCGCGAGGGCCTGAACGTTCTCAGGACGGAAAAGCAAGACGGCAGAACCTTGAATTGTGAAGCGACGCCCCCGCGACGCCGACCAAGGGGCCAGTTTGTCCAACACAAGCGCGCCGGGCGCAAGCGGCTTGCTTAACCTTCGGCGTCGCGGGGGCGCGTGCTCGTTCGGCGAACAGTTGGCCGCCTCCAGGCTCGTCATCCCGGCCGAAGCCAAGCGTAGAGCCGGGACCCAGGGGCCGCCGCACTGCATTGGCGACCGCCGGAGGGATGAGCTTGGCGTCTACGCCCAGTCCTCTGGGTCCCGGATAAGCGCTGCGCGCTTTCCGGGATGACGGATATTGGAAATGGCTGCGAAGGCCTTGCCCCGCAGCCATTATCCTTACGCCGCGATGCTCACCGACGAGGCCGAGCTGACGCCCTCCCCGCTGGCGGCGCTGCTCGTGGCGGCGTCGGCCAGTTGCTGCAGCAGTTTCTGCATCATGTCGGACGCCAGGGACGAGCTCGACAGCGTGCTGGCGAGGGTCGAGGTCGTGTCGGCGGAATCCGAGGCCTGCTTCAGCATGTCCGCGAACTCCTGGCCCGACAAGCCGCCGTCGCCGTCCGTGTCCGCCGCCGAGATCAGGTCGGAGGCGGCGCTGGCCGCATCGGTGCTGTCGGTATTGGCCGCGGCCAGTTCGGCGGCCGAGACCGTGCCGTCCTGGTTGGTGTCGAGGCTGTCGAACACCTGGCTGACGCCGCCGCCTCCGCCGGCCCCGCCAGCGCCGCCGCCTTCACCACCGCCCGACGGCGGAGGTCCGGGCGGCGGACCGCCAGGGCCGCCCGAAGCCTGGGCCAGGGCTGCGAACTCGCCGCCGGTCAGCACCCCGTCGCCGTCGCTGTCGCCGTCCGAGATCAGGCTGCTCACCGCCGAGGAGACGTCTTCCGACTCGCCCAGCGCGTTGGTCAGGGCCGTGGTCAGTTCGTCGGTCGAAAGCGCGCCGTCGGCGTCGGTGTCGAGGCTCTCGAAGATCCCCTGCCCTCCGCCCATGCCCTGGGGACCGCCCATGCCCTGCATGCCGCCTTCCTGCATCGAAAGCAGCGAGCCCAGGGTTTCAGAGCTGAAATTCTCGCCGCTCGAGCCCTGCGAGCTCATCGGCGGCGGTGGGGGCGGCGGCGGCTCGCCGCTGCCGACCTGCATTTGTTGCCCAGCGGACGCGCCGCTGGATGACGAGGCGGCGCTGGCCGCCGACGTCGTCTGGGAGCCGCGCATCGACTGCAGCAATTGCTGCATGATCGAGGTGCTGCTCAGGCTGGAAACGCTCAAGGCGATGTCTCCTGGAACCGGTGATGCGCATCAAGGCGCGGGCGTTACGCGCGCCCTTGCCCTGGGCGCACACCGGATCCAGCGAAAAACATTCCACATTTCGGGATGTTACGGCGCTGAAATGCGCGCTTCTCCAGTCCTTCTCCCCTTGCGGGAGAAGGTGGCGGCCGCAGGCCGACGGATGAGGGGTCGCGCTAACGAAAAACGCCGCGACAGCGGATCGGCTGTCGCGGCGTCTTGCTTTTGAGAGACCCCTCACCCGATCCCCGCTTTCGCGGGGACCACCCTCTCCCTCAAGGGGAGAGGGACGAGGGAAAGGATCACTTCCCGGCCAGTTCCCTCACCAGCGCGTCGCGGCCATAGACCTTGGTCAGCGCCTCGGTGATGGCGGCCGTCGAGACCACGACGGTGCGGTTGATCGTGCCGTCGTAGCCGAAGGCGCCGCCCAGCGAGTGGATGTTGCCGTCGAAGGCCGCGCCGATCACCCGGCCCTTGGCGTCAATCACCGGCGAGCCGGAGTTGCCGCCGATGATGTCGTTGGTGGTGACGTAATCGTAGACGGTCTTGAGGTTCAGCTTGTCCTTGGCGGCGATCCAGCGCGGGGCCGCCTCGAAGGGCTCGGCGCCGGTGACGCGGTCGTAGAAGCCCGCAAAGTCGGTGAACGGGGTGATCGTGCGGCCGCGATGGGTCCAGCCGGCGACCTTGCCGTACGACAGGCGCAGGGAGAAGGTGGCGTCCGGATAGACGCTGTCGCCCAGCACCGCGAAGCGGGCCTTGGCGATGCGCTCGGCCGCCGCGTCGGTCGGGGCGGTGACGCTGGCCTCGTAAGCCTTGCGCAGCTCACGGCCCTGGCCTTCGGTCTTCAGCACGAACTGGATCATCGGATCGTCCGAGGCCTGGATGGCGGCAAGACCCCCATCCCACAGCGCCTTGCGCACGGCCGGGTCGGCCAGCTTGCTGCCGGCGACCAGGCGGGCCGACAGACCCTCGGGGCTTTCCTTGCCCAGCAGCAGCTTCACGGCCGGGGCGTCGGCGGTCAGGTACTCGCGGGTCTTCAGCAGCCAGTGCTCGAGATAGAGGCGCTCCAGCGGCGCATCGACCGGACGCACGTCCAGCAGGCGCTTTTCCAGCAACGGCAGGCGGGTGTCGGCGTATTCCGGCAGGCGCTCGGCCGCCGGCTTGGCGCGTTCCTGGGCGCCGCGCACCAGGGTGCGGGCGTAGCCGTAGAGGTCCGAACCGCCGCCGGCGGCGCTTTCCAGCTGGCGCATAGGCACGAACTGGTCGGCCACGGCCAGCTGGGCCTTGTCGATCTCGGCCCACGGGTCGCCGATCTCGGCCGACAGCTTCGGATCGGCCGCCACCTTGGTCTTCAGGTCGGTCTCGGCGGCGCGCTTGGCGTCCATGAACGTCTTGTCGTTCAGCACGAACTGCTGGCCGAAGAACACCTTGTAGCTGTTCTCGACGCCGGCCAGCGGCTGGTTGGCGATGCGCTTGTTCTCTTCGGACTGCTCGCCGAACTGGATCAGGCGGCCACGCATCTCCGAGCGCTGCAGCTGGCCGATCGGGATGACCAGGTCGCGGTTGGTCTCCAGCTGCGAGACGGTCAGCTGGCGCTGGGTGGTGCCCGGGTTGCCGGCCACGAAGGTCGGCTCGCCCTCGACCGGGGCGGTCGCACGCCAGGTCAGGTGGTTCGGGGTCACGGCCGGCTTGCCGTCTTCGTACAGGCGCAGGAAGGCGCTATCGAGGTTGAAGCGCGGGAAGTTGAAGTTGTCCGGGTCGCCGCCGAAGAAGGCCGTGGCGTATTCCGGCGCGAACACCAGGCGCACGTCGGCGTAGCGGCGGTACTTGTAAACCTTGTACTGGCCGCCGCGGTAGAAGCTGATGGTCTGGCAGCGCAGGATCTTGTCCTGGCCGCAGGCGGCCAGTTCGGCGGTGGCGAAGGACGCGTCGCGCGCCTTGACGAAGTCCTGGCCGGTCTTGCCCGCGCCGGCGGCCTTGACCTGGTCGGTGACGTCGGTGATCGACAGCAGCACCTCGGCCTGCATGCCCGCGCACTTCAGTTCCTCTTCGCGCGCGCCGGTCAGGAAGCCGTCCTTGACGTAGTCCTTGCCTTCGCTCGACAGCGCCTGGGTGCAGTCGGCCACGCAGTGGTTGTTGGTCAGCACCAGACCCTGCTTGGAGACCACCGAGGCCGAGCAGCCCGTCGTCAGGCGCACGGCCGAGGCGCGCACGGTGTCGAGCCACTTCTGATCGATGTCGACGCCGTAGGTCTGCCTGACCTTGGCCGAGGGGAAGTTGTCGAAGGTCCACATGCCCTCGTCGGCCTGGGCCGCGCCGGCGGCCGCGAACGAGAGAACCAGGGCCGAGGCGGCCAGCGTCAAAGTCTTCATGAGTCGTCCTTGCACGGCGCAACGCCGTCGTGGCGTACAATGTAACAGCCATAGCCAAGCCAAGCCGGCAGAGCCACCCCTGTTTCGCTACGGCCGTTTCGTCGGTCGGGCTCTCGACGCAACAAACGTGCGCCGCGATCACATTCCATCGAAGAGTTCCGTCTTACCCCGATTTAACTTGGCCTAAGCGGGTCTGCGCTGCTCTTGTGCAACCGTTGATTGGGGGAGCGTGTCGGCATGTCGCTGGCGTTGGCCACACTGTTGTACGAATGGCGGCGATACTTGGCGGCGATCATCGCGCTGGCCTTCTCGGGCCTGCTGGTGCTCGCCCAGGTCGGCATGTTCACCGGCATCGGCAAGGCCTTCACCGCCACCATCGACCGCTCGCCGGCCGACGTCATGGTGCTGGGCCCCAAGGCCGAAAGCCTGATGAACGGCGGCAACGGCCTGCCGCGCCGGGTCATGGCCCAGATGTACATGCACCCCGAGGTGGTCGAGGTCGCCGACCTCGACGGCGGCGGCGGCATGTGGAGCAACGACCCGCCTCCCGGCAAGAAGCGCGTTCGCGAGTGGATCCAGACCTCGGCGGTCGACACCCGCAGCGACGCCGTGACCTGGCCGCGCGACTACAACGAAAACATCCGCGTGGCGCTTCTTGAGCCCTACTCGGTCGCGATCGACCGTACGGGGATGGCCAAGCTGGGCATCCAGAAGCTGGGCGACCGCGCCAGCATCAACGGCAAGACCGTCTACATCCGCTACATCCTCGACGGCTATCCGAACATGATGCAGCCGACTGTCGTGGTCTCGCGCGACACCCTGCGCCTCTTGGGCCAGGCCTCGACTGGCAGCCGCGTCGGCCCGCTGATGGTGCGCATCAAGGACCCGGCCCGCGCCGAGATCGTCCGCGACCAGCTCAACGCCACCTCCGACAAGGCCTACCGCGCCTGGACCCGGGCCGAGCTGTCGGAAGCCAACGACGGCGCGATGATGAAGGAGAGCTTCATCGGCATCATGCTGGGCTTCTCGGTGTTCCTGGGCCTGCTGATCGGCGTGGGCATCACCTCCCAGACCCTGCGCGGCGCGATCCTGGCCAACATCAAGGAGTTCGCCTCCCTGCGGGCGCTGGGCGTGTCGATGGGCTCGCTGCGGATGATCGTCATCGAGCTGGGCTTCTGGACCGGCGTCGCGGGCCTGGCGGCGACCGCCGTGCTGGTCGGCGCCGTCGCGCAACTGGCCAGGATGAACGGCCTGCCGATGAGCTTCCCGATCCCCATGGTGATCGCCTCGGCCGGGTTCCTGATGCTGATCGCCATCGTCTCGGGCCTGCTGGCCCTGGGCATCCTCAAGAAGAGCCAACCGGCGGATCTGCTGCGATGAGCCAATCCCCCTCCCCCCTCGTCCCGGGCCAATCTTCCATGGGCAAGACGGCGATCGTCGCCAAGGGCCTGCAGAAGCGCTTCAAGACCGGCCGCACCTATATCGAGGTGCTCAAATCGGTCGACTTCGACGCCCTGCACGGCGACGTGACCATGGTCATGGGCCCGTCGGGCTCGGGCAAGTCGACCCTTGTGGCCTGCCTGTCGGGCCTGCTGCGGCCCGACGAGGGCCGGGTCAAGGCCATGGACCAGGAGATCTGGTCGCTGCCGTCCAGCCGGATCGACAAGTTCCGCCTCGACAACTGCGGCTTCATCTTCCAGGGCTTCAACCTGTTCCCCGCCCTCACCGCCCTGCAGCAGGTCACCACCGTGCTGAAGTACCAGGGCTACGACGTGGCCGAGGCCAGGCGCATGGCCATGGTCGCGCTCGACGAGGTGGGCCTGGGCCACCGGGTCAACCAGCGCCCGTCCGAGCTGTCGGGCGGCGAGAAGCAGCGCGTGGCCATCGCCCGCGCCCTGGCCAAGCAGCCCCGCCTGCTGTTCGCCGACGAGCCGACCTCGGCCCTCGACGGCGAGAACGGCCAGATCGTCACCCGCCTGCTGCAGCGGGCGGCCAAGGAGCATGGGGCGGCCGTGATCTGCGTGACCCACGACCATCGCATGGAATCCTTCGCCGACCGCGTCATCCACATCGAGGACGGCCGCATCCTCGACGACCGCCGCGTCACGTCGCAGCCCGCGCCCGCCGCGGCCGACCGTCCTCTCATCGGAGCCTGAGATGCCCGCCCTGTTCCGTCGCCGCCGCTTCTGGCTGATCTCCGTCGGCGCCCTCGCCATCCTGGGCGGAGGCGTCTGGTACAGCGGCCAGGCCAAGGCCAAGAAGGTCGAGGCCGCCAAGGTCGCCGCCGGCACCCCCGCCACCCCGTACGGCGCCGTCGCCGACGGCAAGGCCGATGTCGAAGGCGGCATGATCGCCGTCGCCGCCCGCCGCCAGGGCATCGTCAGCGAGGTCTACGTCCAGGAGGGCGACATGGTCCGCAAGGGCCAGCCGCTGGCCAAGCAGGAGGACGACGATGTCCGTCTGGCCGCCGAGACCGCCGCAGCCAACCTCGCCCAGGCTCGCGCCCAGATCCGGGTGCTGGAGGTCCGCAAGACCACGGCCCAGCGCGAGTTCACCCGCCTGCAGGGCCTGACCGCCTCGAACTTCGTGGCCGGGCAGCGCCTCGACCAGGCCCGCGACGCCATCGCCGGCGCCGACGCCGAGCTCGAGGCCCAGCGCGCCATGGTGGCCACCTTCGCCGCCCAGCTGAACCAGGCCCGCTATAACCAGGAACTGACGATCATCCGCGCCCCGGCCGACGGCCGCATCGCCCGCCGCTACGCCAATCCGGGCTCGGGCGCCTCGACCCTGAACGTCACCTCGATGTTCGACCTCGAGCCGTCCACGGCCCGCATCGTCCGCGCCGAGATCAGCGAGTCGGCCATCCCGTTCGTCGCCATCGGCCAGTCGGTCGAGATCATCCCCGAAGCCGACCAGAAGAAGACCTACACCGGCAAGGTCCTGCGCCGCGCCGCCGTGTTCGGGGCCCGCAAGCTGCAGTCGGACGATCCTTCCGAGCGCACCGACGCCCGCGTGGTCGAGGTGGTGGTCAGCGCCGACGACACGCCCTTCCTGATCGGCCAGCGCGTGCTGGTGAAGTTCATGAAGCCTGGCCAGGTCGCCGGCGCCAAGCGCACCGGCCCGCAGGCCGCCGATCCGCCCAAGACCTGATCGCGGCCGAGGGGAGGCCCCGCCTCCCTTCCCGCCCCGCACCCTTTCCCGCCCTTGACGCCCCCTCCTCCCGGTCGCACAAACGCGTCAAACCAAACGCGCGTTTGAGGGAGATCTACGGGCATGGCGGACGACATTCGCTTCGACGGTCAGGTGGCCATCGTCACGGGCGCGGGCGGGGGCCTCGGCCGCCAGCACGCCTTGGAACTGGCCCGTCGCGGCGCCAAGGTGGTGGTCAACGACCTGGGCGGCAGCGTCGACGGCTCGGGCGGCTCGTCCGACGCGGCCAAGGCCGTGGTGGCCGAGATCGAGGCCTTCGGCGGCCAGGCGATCGCCCACGGCGCCTCGGTGACCGACGACGCCGGCGTCGCCGACCTGGTCAAGACCACCATCGACACCTGGGGCCGCATCGACATCCTCGTCGCCAACGCCGGCATCCTGCGCGACAAGACCCTGAGCAAGATGGAGCTGGCCGACTTCGAGGCGGTCATGCAGGTGCACGTCTTCGGCACCTTCAAGCCGATCAAGGCCGTCTGGGACATCATGAAGGCCCAGAACTACGGCCGCATCGTCGTCACCACCTCGTCGTCGGGCATGTACGGCAACTTCGGCCAGTCCAACTACGGCGCGGCCAAGATGGCGGTGCTGGGCCTGATGAACACGCTGAAGCTCGAAGGCGCCAAGAACAACGTCAAGATCAACGCCATCAGCCCGGTCGCGGCCACCCGCATGACCGAGGGCCTGATGCCGCCCGAGATCCTGGCCAAGCTGAACCCCGAATACGTCACCCCCGGCGTCGTCTACCTGGTGTCGGAAGACGCCCCTACCGGCGCGATCCTCACCGCCGGGGCCGGCGTCTTCGCCCTGGCCCGGATCTTCGAGACCGAAGGCGTCTATCTGGGCGAAGGCGGCCTGTCGGCCGAAGAGGTTCGCGACAGCTGGGAGGCCATCACCGCCGAGCCCGGCCAGCAGGCCTATTTCAACGGCGGCGAGCAGGGCCAGAAGTTCTTCCGCAAGTTGGCCGGCGGTTGATCCCAAGGTCGCGGGCGCTGGAACATCCGCGCCCGCGATCGCCACAATTGACGTAAATTACAAAAATCTGCACCTGCGAGAATTGAGGCGAATACAAGTCTTTACCTAAGGGAAGCCTCGCGTTTTGACATAACGCCGAATGAATAGAGGCCGAAAAGGCACGATTTCTTTGACGCCGAGAACAAAATTCACCGTTACGCTAATAAATAGCAACGGTTTTTGAAAAAGTGCGTTAGAGCCGGCGGCAACCTCCAGCATCGCAAGGTGTTGGATGGACCTAACCTCCCCAAGAAGGTCTGTCAGTCACATGGCTCTCTCGCGTAAAGTCCTCGCCGCCGGTGCGGCCCTCGCCGCCCTCGCCGCCGCTTCGCAAGCCTCCGCCTCGGGCTTCTATCTGCAGGAACAATCGGCCCGCGGTGCCGGCCGCGCCTATTCGGGCGAAGTCGCCGACAGCGGCGCCGCCAGCCTGTGGTGGAACCCCGCCGCCATCGCCGGCGTCGAGCACGCCGAAGTCTACGGCGGCCTGCACGCCGTGCTGGTGAACTCCAAGGTCGCCAACAAGGGCTCCACCATCACCCGTCCGGTTCCGATCACCACCCCGGTGGGCGGCACGGGCACGGCCACCGACGTCATCAATGACGGCGTGGTGCCCAACTTCGCCGGCGCCTGGCGCCTGAACGACAAGATCGTCGTCGGCCTGTCGATGGCCGCGCCGTACAACTTCACCACCGAGTACGAAGCCAACAGCTGGGCTCGCTACGACGCCATCAAGTCGCGCCTGACCACGGCCGACCTGCAGGCCACCCTGGCCTACCGCGTCAACGACAAGCTCGACCTGGGCGTGGGCATCAGCGGCGTCTACGCCGACGCCGAACTGTCGAACGCCCTGCCGAACGCCTCGCCGCTGCAGGCCGACGGCCGCCAGGAACTGACCGGCGACGGCTGGGGCTACGGCTGGACCGTGGGCGCCCAGTTCCACGCCACCCCGGCCCTGACCTTCGGCGCCAGCTACCGTTCGAAGACCGAGCACACCCTGAAGGGCGACGTGGCGGTCTCGGGCATCCTGGCCCCGCTGCCGACCACGGCCAACCGCACGGTCGCTGGTGAAGCCACCATCACCACCCCGTGGATGGCCAGCTTCGGCGCCCGCTGGGCCGTGACCCCGAAGACCACCCTGAACGCCCAGGTCAGCCGCGTCGGCTGGAGCGAGTTCGACGCCATCCGCGTCACCTTCGCCGGCGGCGGCTCGGTCAGCGAGCAGGACTACAAGGACATCACCACGGTGGCCCTTGGCGTCGATCACCAGCTGACCCCGCGCCTGACCCTGCGCGGCGGCGTCCAGAAGGACCCGACCCCGACCCCGGACGAAGGCCGCACCGCCCGCGTTCCGGACGGCGACCGCATGCTCTACGCCGTCGGCGCCACCTGGGCCGCCAAGCCGAACCTGAACCTCGACATCGCCGCGACCTACATCTCGTTCGACGATTCCGAGATCCACCGCACCGACGCCACGGCCACCGGCTCGTCGGTGACCCTGAACGGCCTGGCCACCGGCCACGCCACGGTCCTGTCGACCGGCGTCCGCTGGACGTTCTGAGCCTTCTAGGTTCCTGAAGACGGAAAGGCCGCCTGGATCGCTCCAGGCGGCCTTTTTTGTTTCCAAGATTCCCCCTCTGAGGGAGGAGCTCGTAGGGCCGGAGCGGGCCGACACCGGCGCTAGACCCCCTCAGTCGCTCCGCGACAGCTCCCCCAGAGGGGGAGCATCTGGGCGCCGATAGATCCTCCCCCTCTGGGGGAGGTGGTCCGGAGGACCGGAGGGGGCCTCGCCGACGGCGAGCCTAGCCCTTCTGCCGGGCTGCGAACTCCCGGCGGAACTGTTCGAACCGCCCCTGCGCGATCGCATCCCGCATCGCCGCCGTCAGGGCCTGGAAGAAGGCGATGTTGTGCCACGACAGCAGCACCTGCCCCAGGATCTCCTCGGCCTTGAACAGGTGGCGCAGATAGGCCTTGGAATAGTCGCGGCTGGCCGGGCAGTCGCTGGTGGGATCCAGCGGGCTCTCGTCCTCGGCGAAGCGGGCGTTCTTGATGTTGATCGCCCCGTCCCAGGTCCAGGCCTGGCCGTGGCGCCCCGAGCGGGTCGGCAGCACGCAGTCGAACATGTCGACGCCGCGATAGACGGCTTCGACCAGGTCGATCGGCTTGCCCACGCCCATCAGGTAGCGCGGCCGGTCGGCGGGCAGGAGGCCCGGCGCGTAGTCCAGCACCTCGCACATCGCCTCGTGGCCCTCGCCGACCGCCAGGCCGCCGATGGCGTAGCCATCGAAGCCGATCTCCTGCAGGCGCTGCGACGACTCGCGGCGCAGGTTCTCGAAGGTCGAGCCCTGCTGGATGCCGAACAGGGCCTGGGTGTCGCGCGTGCCGAACGCGGTCTTGGAGCGCAGGCCCCAGCGCGCCGACAGCTCCATGCCCTCGCGCGCCCTCTTCTCTTCCGCCGGCCAGGCCACGCATTCGTCCAGCTGCATGACGATGTCGCTGCCCAGCAGGTCGGCCTGGATCTCCATCGACCGCTCCGGGGAAAGCACGTGCTTGGTCCCGTCGATATGGCTGGCGAAGGTCACGGCCTCTTCGGTGACCTTGCTGATCCCCGACAGGCTCATCACCTGGAAGCCGCCGCTGTCGGTCAGGATCGGCTTGTCCCAGCGCATGAACTTGTGCAGCCCGCCCAGGCGCTTCACCCGCTCGGCCGTCGGCCGCAGCATCAGGTGATAGGTGTTGCCCAGGATGATGTC
>PJUK01000291.1_pt1 | contig 20783 bp, 19 predicted proteins | sample 1512211 | NCBI WGS metagenome assembly PJUK01 (sample SAMN08177668, study PRJNA422409) | Feces metagenome, whole genome shotgun sequencing project.
AACGGCAACCACGGCTGAGCAAATTATTGATATTTTGCAGGTACGCCCGGATACGTTGGTTATCCATGAAAATTTAATCCAGACCCAGACCCATGTTGAAGATATTGATGATTTTTTCTGGGCCGCAGCTAAATTATTAAAACAGCAAAAACTGGTGGAAGCGGGTTTCCTGAGTCAGTTAGATCCTAAAAACCTGATTCAGATTCAGGATGCTATCTGGACCATTTCAGGAAAAAATTACGTTACAGAAGCCGCCGTCAGTATTGTTCAAGCAGAGCAGGTTCTGAATTTCGCGCAAGGACAAATCAAAACCTTAATCTGCATTGCCCAGCATGAGCAACTTGATACGGTACAGTTGAATCATTTAATTGATCTACTATTTCAGTCAAATATTCAACAGCAACTTCAGTCCGAGCAAAGCCGTCATGAAATCGCCAAACTAATTGGTGCAGAAATTATTCCGGACTGGCCGTATCAGCCGGTAGTACTTGCCAATAAGCATGGCTTGCATGCCCGTCCTGCTACGCAACTGGTCAATATCAGTAAAACATTTAAAGGGGACATTCAGGTTGCGGTGGATGGCGGCCCCTATGTTTCTGCTAAAAGTCTGACCAAATTACTGGCTTTGGGTTGTCAATATGGACAGACCCTGACTTTTATTGCTGAACCCAATACCGATGCCGTAGAAGGTCTTACGGCAATTGTTCAGGCGGTTAAAAATGGTTTGGGTGAAGAGGTTGAACCACTTGACCAATCTGAAACAGCTTCAATTGTTCAAGCAGAAACTGCGTGGGAAGAAATTATTGATACTGATTTACCGGCTCAGGGAACAGCTGCATCTTCAGGGCTTGCTTTTGGCCCAGCCCATGTGATCAAACCGAAAAAATTTCAATATGAACGTTTTGGGCGCAACCTTAAAGCAGAAAAAGAAAAGCTGGAAATCGCACTGTATAGCGTAAAAAACACGATTCACCAGCTCATCCTGAAAACCGAGATTGAAGAGATTAAACAAATCTTTCAGGCTCATCTGGAAATGCTGGACGACCCCGACCTGATTCAGCAGGTGCATCAGGGTTTAAATCAGAACTTAACAGCAGCTGCAGCATGGCATGACTATATTGAACAGGCTGCACAAACTCAGGCAGCGTTGAATGATCCACTGCTGGCAGAGCGCGCAGCGGATTTACGCGATATTGGAGACAAGGTTTTAAGTGTACTGTGTGATGAGGTGATGCCGCTTGAACCCGAGCAAGCTTATATTCTGGTCATGCATGATCTTGGGCCTGGGGATGTGGCGCGTTTAGACAAAGACCGCGTAGCAGGAATTTTAACAGCGGTTGGTGGAGCATCGGCACATAGTGCGATTGTGGCACGCGCATTGGGCATACCTGCTGTGGTGGGTGCAGGTGAGCAGATTCTAAAGATTGAGACACAAACCACTGTGCTGATAAATGGGGATACGGGCGCAATTGATATTGATCCAGCAGCTGAGCAGATTGAGCGGGCGATTCGTGAGCGTGAGCAGCAAAAACAGCGACGTCAGCAAGCGGAACGCCATTGTCAGGAAGCAGCGATCACGATAGACCAGCATCAGGTTGAGATTGCAGCAAATATTGGCAAGATTCTGGATACCGCAAAGGCGGTTGATCATGGTGCGGAGGCGATTGGTTTATTGCGGACCGAGCTGGTGTTTATGGCACATCGTCAGGCGCCCAATGAAATTACCCAGGAAAAAGAATATCGTCATGTGCTGGATACCCTTGCAGGACGTCCACTGGTGGTACGTACTCTGGATGTCGGTGGTGATAAGCCGTTACCTTATTTGCCGATTGCTACCGAAGAAAATCCGTTTCTCGGTTTACGCGGAATCCGCCTGACCTTGAGAAAGCCGCAACTCTTACGACAGCAGCTCATAGCCTTGGTCAAAGCAGCAGATGGACGTCCTTTACGGATTATGTTCCCGATGGTGGGGCGAATCGAAGAATGGCGTGCAGCTCGACATATTCTGGATGAGGTGCTGGCAGAATATCCATGTGAAAACCTGCAAGTGGGAATCATGATTGAAGTCCCTTCAGCGGCCTTGCTCGCACCATTACTGGCCAAGGAAGTGGATTTCTTTAGTATCGGTACCAATGATTTAACCCAATATACCTTGGCGATTGACCGTGGACATCCGGTATTGTCTGCTGAAGCGGATGGATTACACCCAAGTATTTTATTATTGATTGATCAGGCGGTCCGGGCAGCACATGCCCATCAAAAGTGGGTCGGGGTGTGTGGTGAGCTGGCAGCCGATCCAAAGGCTGTCCCGGTTTTATTAGGCTTGGGGGTGGATGAACTGAGTATGTCTTCATCCAGTATTCCTTTGGTCAAAGCACAAATTCGGACTCTGAATTATGCAGATTGCCAGCAGCTTGCTCAACGCGCTTTACAGTGTGAAAGTGCCACAGCAGTCCGTGATTTGGTGGAGTTGACGCATGGCTAAAATATTAACCATTACTTTAAACCCTGCGATTGATGTCACCCTTGAACTGGATGAATTGCGTCTGGGCGAAGTCAACCGCCAGCAACAGGTACAATCCCATGCTGCAGGTAAGGGCCTCAATGTTGCACAGGTGTTGCATGATCTTGGACATGAGCTGATTGTGTCTGGCTTTTTAGGAAAACAGAATCGGGCCTTGTTTGACCAGCATTTTCAGGCGATGCAGTTTGATAATCAATTTGTTTATGTTGAGGGTGAAACCCGCCAGAATATCAAGATTGCAGAACAGTCTGGACGGATGACCGATATTAATGCCAAGGGCTTTCGGGTGTCTGAGCATGATAAACAGGCGTTTTTTGCGCGTATTCAGGCTTGCTCGCAACACGTCGATTATGTGGTGATTGCTGGCAGTCTGGCTCAGGGTTTTAGCATAGATGATTTTAAGTACCTGATCTCGATCTTGCACAAACAGCACAAGCATGTTGCGATTGATAGCAGTGGGCAGGCCTTGGTGGCTGCGATTGAAATGAATCCGTGGATGATCAAACCCAATACCGATGAATTACAGGAAAGTTTTGGCGAAGCGGCTGAAAATTTTTCCCAACAGCTCGCCTTGTTCCGGCGCTTAGATTGTCAGATTGAACATATTGTCATTTCGATAGGAGAAGCTGGTGTTAACTGGATCAATCCAGCACTAGCCTTGCATGCCAGTCCGCCTCCAGTCACTGTAAAAAGTACCGTCGGTGCAGGTGATTCATTACTGGCAGGCATGGTGCATGGCTTGGTGAGTAACATGACAGCTGAGCAAACCCTCAAAACGGCTACCGCCATTGCTAGTCATGCAGTGACGCAAGTCGGCTTTCGTGTGCCTGAAGCTCAGCGACTGGAAGCGCTAAAACAACAAACCATAATCAACACTCTGGATAAGTCTGATGCAAACAATTAAATCTGTTTTATTTGTGATCAATTCGCAACAGTATGTCAATGCGTTGATTCTGGCAAAAAAACTGTCTCAGCTTGCTCAGCAGCAAGGCTATGACAGCGCGATCATTGCTGTGCAGGATCAACTTCCTGAACAAGATTTTGATACGGCTGTTTTTATAGGGCAAGCACCCTCACAACTTGAGGCTTTTAATGACTATGCGGTTGCCACCATTTCATTGCAGCAAGCGATGGATAATGCCGAGCAGTCTTTACAGGATGCTTTAAGCAAGACCACGACAGTTGCACAATTGGCGACACAGCCAAATGCTCAGCCTCAGGCACAGAATTTTGTTGCGGTGACAGCTTGTCCAACAGGTGTGGCACATACCTTTATGGCGGCAGAAGCACTACAACAGGGCGCAGCTAAATTGGGCTATCGCATTCAGGTCGAAACACAAGGTTCGGTTGGTGCTAAAAATATCCTGACCGATGAAGCCATTGCTGCTGCGGATATTGTGATTCTTGCTACCGATATTGAAGTCAATACTGACCGCTTTGTAGGCAAACGTGTGTATCGTTGCGGTACAGGCTTTGCATTGAAGCAAACCGACAAGGCATTTGCGGAAGCAATCACGGAAGCCAAGCTTTTAGAATCCTCTAAACAAAACAGCCAAAAGGCTAATCAGGAGGCCAATAAGGAAAAAACAGGTGTCTATAAACACCTGTTAACTGGCGTATCTTTTATGTTGCCGATGGTGGTAGCGGGCGGTTTGCTTATCGCGCTATCCCTGTGTTTTGGACTGAATGCCGCAGAGCAGGCGGGAAGTCTGGCTGCTGTATTAAAGCAGATTGGTGCGGCTGCTTTTAGCCTGATGGTGCCAATGCTTGCCGGATATATTGCTTATTCGATTGCGGATCGTCCGGGTCTGGCGCCTGGTCTGGTCGGTGGCCTCATCGCAACGCAATTAAATGCGGGCTTTTTAGGTGGGATCGTCGCTGGCTTTTTAGCTGGCTATATTGCCTTATTCCTGGCCAAAAAAATCAAGCTTCCAACCAGTCTGGAAGCCTTAAAGCCGATTTTAATTGTGCCCTTATTGGGAACATTATCAGTCGGTCTGATCATGTTTTATGTGGTGGGGCATCCGGTTGCGCAAATTTTTGAGATGATGAAGGATTTTCTCAACAATATGGGCACCACCAACGCCGTGCTGATGGGTATCGTACTGGCTTCGATGATGTGTATTGATTTAGGCGGGCCGATTAATAAAGCCGCCTATGCCTTCACCGTGGGTTTATTGACCACCAATACCTATATGCCGATGGCAGCAACCATGGCTGGCGGAATGGTGCCAGCGATTGGGATGGCGATTGCAACCCTGTTGGCAAAGCAAAAGTTTAACCAGAGTGAGCGAGATGCGGGCAAGGCTGCATTTGTACTGGGCCTGTGCTTTATTTCCGAAGGGGCGATTCCCTTTGCAGCCAAAGATCCGATTCGGGTCATTCCAGCCTGTATCGCAGGTGGAGCAGTCACGGGTGCCTTGGTGGCATTATTCCATTGTGAATTGGTGACACCGCATGGTGGGATTTTTGTGTTACTGATTCCAAATGCGATTAGCCATGCCTGGCTCTATCTGGCAGCCATTGCAATTGGCAGCGGTATTACAGGTGTAATTTATGCGCTATTAAAACGCCGTGAAGTGGTTGAGGTGCAGGCTGCCTAGGCTTTGGTTCTTCTCCGTTAAAAAATATAAGGTAGATTGTTGGGCACAATGATCTACCTTTTTTATTTGTCATTACATCCAGATTACATTAATCAATGTATCGAAAATCACAACGAGTTTTTGTGTTAATTCAATGAATTTTATCTTTCATTTGCCAGCCGTTATTTCATTCAATCATCAATTATTGTTATGGTATAACATAACTTTAATTTATTTATGATTTTATGTCTGATTTATCTCAACGTTTACAAGCGATTGATGCACTAAGAGGATTAGTGATTCTGATCATGATGGTTGATCATGTACGTGAAACCTTTTACTTACATCATCAAGTCCCAGATCCGATGGTGATTTCTGAAACAGAAGAATCACTGTTTTTTAGCCGAGTTTTAGCCCATCTTTGTGCACCCGTTTTTGTAGTGTTGACCGGTTTATCTGCTTATCTCTATCAGGCCAAGAACAATAGTATTGCGATGACGCGCGAATTTTTGTTGAAGCGTGGTTTATTTTTAATTGGACTTGAGCTGTTGATTGTCAATTTCGCATGGACAGGTAAATTCCCGCCCGATGTGATTTATTTACAAGTCATTTGGGCCATTGGTTTTAGTATGATTGCCTTGGCATTACTTATTGGCTTGCCACAAAAACTGCTGTGGGGAATCAGTTTGCTGATCATTTTTGGGCATAATTTAATGGACCATATTTCATTCGCACAGGGTTCTGTGATGAATGCGATATGGTTGGTCTTACATGAACGGGGCTGGATCAACTTTGGAGAGGTGTTACGGGTCAGAACATCGTATCCCGTGTTGCCTTGGATTGGTGTGATTACTTTAGGTTATTGTCTTGGCCACGTTGTTTTTGGCAAACCGAAGACGACTCAGCAAAAGAATCGTATGCTCTTCACTTTTGGTTTGATGGGCATTGCTTTATTTTTCGTGTTAAGGGTGCTTAACATTTATGGTGACCAAGCTTGGGAAATGATGCCAACGTGGAGTGAAACATTGATGAGTTTCCTGAACCTGACCAAATATCCACCTTCATTATTTTTCATTTTATGGAATGTGGGTATTGGACTTATTATGCTAGCCTTATTGCAGAGGATTGAAACCAAAAACTGGGTCAAGCCTTTAATCATCTTTGGCTCTGTACCAATGTTTTTCTACATCGTGCATTTATTTGTGCTTAAAGCCTTATATATCATTGCTGTAGGTATTTGGGGACATAATTATGGCGATTATTATGGCGTGGATCACATGGCGACAGTGTGGGGGATTGCTGTGATTTTAAGCATTGTTTTATATCCGGCGATGCTGAAATTCTCTTCCTTTAAACATCGTAATAAGCATATTCCGTTGCTTAAATATTTTTAATTTATTGAAAATAGAGTTGCTTTCTCATATTCAGGTTGAATGAGACCGACTATTTAAAGATTCAGAAAAACCTCTTGTCTAAGCCAAGAGGTTTTTTACTCTCATTGCAACTTATCTTGGGTTTTGGTCTCAAAGTCACTGGCATCATGCCGCTCATGCAGTTGACTGGCTAAATCGCCAAAAGTACGATTCACCATACGACCACGTTGTACCGCAGGACGCGCGAGAATGGCGTCGGCCCAACGTTGCACATGTTTATACTGATCGACGCTTAAAAACTCATCCGCATTATAAACCCAGCCTTTGACAACGCTGCCATACCACGGAAAAGCGGCAATATCGGCAATGCTATATTCCTGACCTGCGAGGTATTCGTGCTTTGCTAAATGTTGGTCTAATACATCCAGTAAACGTTTAGTCTCCATCGCAAAACGGTTAATCGCATATTCAATTTTTACTGGCGCATAGGCATAAAAATGTCCTAAACCACCGCCAATATAAGGTGCGCTGCCCATTTGCCAGAATAACCAGTTCAAACATTCCGTACGTGCAGTAATGTTAGTGGGAATAAAGGCTTTAAATTTTTCAGCCAGATAGAGCAAGATTGAACCTGATTCAAATACCCTGAGGGGTGGATTTTGACTATGATCCACCAAGGCGGGAATCTTAGAGTTTGGATTAATTTCAACAAAGCCGCTACCGAATTGCTGACCTTCACCAATTTTGATTAACCATGCGTCGTATTCAGCCCCGACATGTCCAAGCGCGAGTAATTCTTCCAGCAGAATCGTGACTTTTTGTCCGTTCGGAGTGGCAAGTGAATATAACTGTAATGGGTGCTTTCCGACCGGAAGCTTGTGCTCATAGCGACTCCCTGAGGTGGGCTGGTTTAGATCGGTCTTTTCTCCAGTCCATTGCCAGACTTGCGGCGGAATGTAATCTGAATCCTTCATTTTTATTGGCCATATGCTGAATTGATGAATTCAGTGTAGGTGAGCCAGCGCAGGATTGAGTGGGTTTTTTGTGGCAAAACTTTAACCGTTTTTGAATAAACAAGACTGAAGCCTGATTAATCAGATTTTGATTGCATGATCTGAAAGTGTTGATCAATCACATGCAGCCAGGCCTGTACTGCCGGAGAGACGGGCAGATTCTTTTTCCATGCCATAGCCAGATGCCACTGAATATTTGGTTTTTCAAGGGGAATGGCGGCAAACAAATCGGGATCGAGCATGTCGGTATAATATTGCGGTAACAGGGCAATGCCCATACGTTGCAGCACCATATCTGCGAGCAGATTCCATTGACTGGTACGGCAGGCAATGCTTGGGTAAAAACCATGCTGTTCACAGGCATCCAGAATAATACGATTCAGCGAGAAGTTTTCAGGAAACATCAAAAAGGATTGATGCTGTAATTCTTCCAGCTGTATTTTCTTGCGTGTTGCCCAGGTCGCGTCACGCCGTAATAACACCATTAAAGGATAGTTACATAATTCAATGCTATTAAAAATGTGCTGGTCAAAAGGGTGCAGCAACACGCCTACGTCCAGTTCATTATTTAATAACGCCTGTTCAATTCCTTTGGAACCGACCTCAAGAAAGGCAAGCTCGATCTCTGGCCATTGTTGATGATAATCAAACAGGGCGGTGGTCAGCAGTTGCGAGCCTAAAGGCGGAACTCCCAACTTTAAAGTGCCTGTTTTTAGTTGCTGATAATTTTCGATTTCCAGAAAAATATTTTGTTCTGCTTGAAGAAGTTCGAGTGCATGCTGATAGATGCGCTGGCCAATTTCCGTCAGTTCAACCTGTCTTTTTCTGCCGTGTTCAGGTTTGACCAAGAGCTGTACCTGCAGTTGTTCTTCCAACTGCTGCAAGATTTTACTGATGGTCGGTTGTGTCAGATAGAGCTGTTCAGCGGTACGGGTAAAACTTTTGGTTTTGACCAGCGTGACAAAGCATTGCAGTGATTTGAAGGAAAGCATAATAAATGTAAGATTATTCCATTTAGGCATAATATTAACATGAATAATTCATATTTTCCGAATAGCACTGGGCTAGCATAATGAGGTAGTTCACCAATTTATTTGCTTGTCATGAGTACTGAATCGACTTCTGCAACTTTTTCTCCCAATAACTTGTTCACATTGCTCAAACAGATTTCGATTCTGGCGGCTTTTTGGGGCGCAGGCTATATTCTGCATCAACAACTCGGTGTCCCGATTTCCGCAGGGATTCTGGGCATGTTGTTATTGCTGATCTGTCTGTTTCTAAAACTGATTAAAATAGAGCAGGTGGCCATGGGGGCTACGGTGGTTTTAGGCGAGTTATTGCTGTTTTTTGTGCCTGTGGTTGTTGCCGTAGTCCAGTACAAAACCTTATTTATGACTGAAGGCTGGCAGATTGTCCTGAGTATTGCCTTAGGCACAATTCTGGTGATGTTGAGTACCTGTCTCACCATTCATTACTACAACCGTCTCAAAAGCTATCTGCAAACACGTAAACCTTTCCAGCATAAGCATATCTAAAGGCATTTCATATGAATATCTGGTCAATCCTGTGTCTGATCTGGACTTTGGTCGCCTATGTGGTTGCAAAACGTCTCTATCAGAAACATCCTAAATTATGGTTTTCTCCCGCGATTAGTGTGCCGGTGCTCACGATTGTATTGATGGCGATTTTTGGTATTTCCTATCAGACTTATGCCCAAGATACGCAATGGATCGTGAATTTGCTTGGACCCGCAACAGTTGCCTTTGCTGTGCCTATTTACCGTTATCGCGATACCATCCGTAAAAACCTGGGGGTGTTATCCATCGCGATCATTGTCGGCATGAGTGTGGGGGTAATGTCGGCTTATGAGATGGCGCAACTGTTTCATTTCAGTCCAGAAGTCACCAACAGTTTGATGGCCCGTTCAATTTCAACACCTTTTGCGATGATTCTCGCTGAAGATATTCATGGTTCGGCTGCACTGGTGTCGCTATTTACCGTAATTACCGGCTTGGTCGGGATGATTTGTGGCGATGCCATTTTAGCATTCACCAAAATCCGTTCAGCGGTGGCCAATGGTGCCGCATTCGGTAATGCAGCTCATGGTTTTGGTACAGCCCGGGCGCAGCAACGTAATAATGAGGAAGGGGTGATTGCCAGTTTAACCATGGTGATTGCGGGTATCCTGATGGTATTGGTCGGGCCGTTTGCCATTCACCTATGGTTATTAATTTAAGTCTTGAATTGACTATTACATAAGAAAATAGGGCGTGAGTCAAAGCTGATCGTTAATCACAGCAAGTGGCTTTTGGGTTCTCTATGACTCACTGTCCTTAAAGGTTTCATTCAAGGCCTGTTGCACTGCATCAACTCTGGATTTACAGGCTTTATAAGCCGTCATTGATTCTTCGACGATTTTCATCAAATTATCAATATCCGGTTGTTCCTGCGCTTCAAGTAGTTCGGCATTGTTTTTTAATAATGCATAACCGTCTTTAAAGCTTAGTTCTTTCTTCGTCATGGTCAATCACCTCGGTAAGCTGGGCATGGATATAGCCATCCTGCATTTCAATAGATAGGAATGAACTCGCTTGGTGGATAGAGCGAATCGCCTTGTTTTCACTACGGACAATGCCATAACCCTTGGCAAGTACGTTTCTGGGATTTTGCAATAAAGTTTCCCGCATCAAGGTTTCGATTTGAGTCGAGGCCGTTTTGAGTTGCTGCTTGGCAAAATATTGTAGTGTTGATCTGGCAACCTGAAGCTGCATATGGCTGGTACTGATCTGATTCTCAGCCTGTGACTTGATACGATGAATCAACTGCTCATTCTGGCTTTGATAAGCCGTAATCTGATGCTGAGAAAGCAATTTGATGCTTTGAAAATATTCCATCACTTCTACAGAACGTTCCGAGATCAGATTGCGGATCCCGGCAATCACCTTACTTGGCGTATCGAAGGAACGATGCGCAATTTCATCTAAAATGGTTCGATCTTTTTCATGTCCAATCCCGACCCAAATCGGTACTTTGCGTTTACATAGCAGGGCGGCCAGATCATAGTCATTTAAATAGGCCAGATCGTTAACTGCACCGCCACCTCGAATGATCACGATCAGGTCGGGCGGGATGGTGTAATCTGCTGCCCATTGACGGAGCCCTGTGCCTAAGGACTCCATAATGCTATTGGCAGCGGTATTTCCCTGAAAAGTCGCATTGTGATAGACAAAATCACAGACACCTGCTTGATGTAATGCATCGGCATCTTTCTTAAAGTCCCCTAATCCAGCCGCATTTTCAGGCGCAATCACCAATACATGCTCAATATCAAACGGCGTAGGGAGAGCTTTATTTAGTGGAAGCAGACCTTCACTGCTGAGTCGTGCAAGAATCTGCTGATAACGTTTGGCAATATCACCGAGGGTAAAACTCGAGTCGATATCTTCAATATTGACAGAGAAGCCGTATTGCGGATCGAAGCGAGCTTTAATTTTAATCAGTACATTCAAATCTCTGGATAGCTCAATGCCACTTTCACGCTCGAACTTTAGCACGATTTTTGCGGCAGTAAATTTCCAGATCGTGGCTTTACAGCTGGCAATGACTTTGTCGGTGTCCTGTTCTTTTTCAGCCAGTTCAAGATAATAATGTCCACCCTTGATACTGAGATTGCGAATCTCGGCTTTCACCCAGACTGGCTCGTCAAAGGTCAGGCGAATGATTTCCTGTACGGTTGCTAGATAGTCGCTAAGAGAAAGTTGCGGTTCAGACATTAGGTCAGACAATGAATAGGATAGGGCTATAGTAGCAAATGGATTAACCTGATAACAAATCAGACCTATCTTGTTTTTATTTATTTTTGTTGAGTCATAACGCATCTACAGTCTATTTTAAAGATTACTATAGATGCGTATTGTGAGGTAAATATTAGAGTGATTTATTCCATTTCAAGAATTTAAATAATCCAAACATAAACATGATCCAGACCGGAATTAAAATCACCGATTCCTTAAAGCCTTGCGTCCACATGATATATAAAATCATCACGATAAATGCCAAAACCAGATAATTACTCAGGGGTGAGAATAGGGCCGGGAATTTGACGGTTTTGCCTTGTTCCTGAATGGCACGTTTAAATTTTAAATGGGTAAAGCTAATAATGGCCCAGTTTAGGACCAGCGCCGCAACCGCCATATACATCAAGTGGCTTAAGGCTTGTTCCGGCACAAAATAATTCAGTAATACACAGCCAAAAATCAGCACAGAAGAAAAGATCACCGCAGGCATTGGTACACCTTGTGTGCTGACTTTTGCAAACACTTTGGGAGCATTGCCTTGAACAGCCAAGCCATACAACATCCGGCTATTGGCATACATGCCACTGTTATAGACTGAAAGCGCGGCGGTTAAAATAATAAAATTAAGTAAATGCGCTGCCCAATTAATCCCGAGCTGGCTGAAAATCATTACGAAAGGACTTTTATCCAGACCGCCCAAATCCAGTTGATTCCATGGAATCAGTGACATAATGATGGCAAGTGAAGCGACGTAGAAAAGCAGGATACGGAAGATCACCTGATTAATGGCTTGCGGTATACTTTTTTCAGGATTTTCTGCTTCAGCGGCGGTCATACCGATCAGTTCAATGCCACCAAACGCAAACATTAAAAAGGCCAGCATATAAAACAAACCGGAGAAACCATGCGGGAAAAATCCGCCGTGTTGCCATAAGTTGGTGAAACTGGCCGTCGAATCAGCACCTGCAGTTAGCAACAGGTACAAACCGAACACAATCATGGAAATGACAGCAACGACTTTGATAATCGCTAACCAGAATTCAGATTCGCCGTAAAACTTCACATTGCCCAGGTTTAAGCAGGTCACCACAATGAAGAAAAATAAGGTCGAGATCCAGGCTGGAATATGTGGCCACCAATAATGGACATATTTGGCAATGGCTGTCAGCTCAGTCATTGCCACCAGAATATAGACGACCCAATAATTCCAACCCGATAAGAAACCAGCAAATCTTCCCCAATATTTTTGTGAAAAATAACTAAAAGAGCCTGCGACAGGTTCTTCTACAATCATTTCACCCATTTGACGCATGATCAGAAATGCGATCAGGCCAACGATGGCATAGCCCAAAATAATCGAAGGGCCAGCAGATTGGATCACTTGAGCAGAACCTAAAAAAAGACCTGTACCCACCGCACCGCCCATAGCGATCAGGTGGATATGACGGTTTTTTAGTCCACGTTTTAATTGGGGGGAAGAGTTACTCAAAATAAGATGCGCTGAACAAAAAAGAAGTGATTGTAATGGATTGTGAGGGGGGCGACTAGTTTGAAAGTGAGAATATAGGCCTAATTTTCTCATACATTTTTTACTAAAATATTTAAAGAAGGCAATATTTTGTTGAAAATAATGCCTTGGCTAAAACCATCGATTTCTTCAGGGGCGGCTGTTTATAAAGGTGCTTCTAATGATGATATTTATACAGCGGTTAAAGAAATAGCTGGAATTAGAACATTACCGAGTACATGTAGTCCGATGTATCAACAGATTAAAGGGAAAACTTCATTAAGTGGTCAGCCTGGATACATTATCCGTGTACCTCAAGCAGATGGCAGCACCGTGCTATTAAGAAATTTTTCTTTATCCTAGACTGAATCGCAGGTACGTTTTACGATTGATATTCAGAAACCTGCTGGAATGAAAGTAAATAAATTAGAGTTGAAATTTCAATGAATCAAATAAATGCAATTTTAAAGATATTTCAGGAATGGCATGAAAATATGGGATTAGAGTATCTTTGGTACGCTAGTGATGATGAGTTAACTAGATTTTATCCAGAATTAGAAATGGAATATGATCCAGATACTGCCTTCTTTAAAGCATTAGAAGCTTTATTGAAAAGTGGAGATAAATGTTTATTTTATAATTTAAATAGTGAAGAACCATCAAGAGATGGCGAGCATTTAGCAGGCACACCAGAAGAACAGCTTGCTTTACTTAAAGAGGTTTGGATTGGTAAAGCAGAAATGGATAAGATGGACGAAGAAAATGGTTATTTAGGGTGGTATTTTTTAATACATTGTCCGTATTCCTTGGCCCATAAAATATATAACAAAAATGGTTGTTTTTTTAAATGGTGCCATGCCGAATAAGTTTTATAGTTTAACTGCATTTTCTTGTTGGAAAATGATTTTTTATTTAAGAATAGCGGTATTTAATCTGAAACATCGTCACTCTTTTATCTTTTTACTTAGCTAAAAACTCATCATTCCAATTTCAGCAAAGCTTAGCAAATAATAATATTTTATGTGAATTTTCAACCAGATTAGACTCATCCAAAGATAAATAACAACAATGTATTTATCAAAAGAATCAATTTTTCATTCGGATGTTTTCTTTGGATTGGCAGTATATACAGAGTGTGCTGCCGCAGTTCTATGCGGCCACCCTCATGACCTTAAAAATCTCCTTTATCGGTATCGTACTCTCTATTCTACTTGGGCTGATCTGTAGCATCATCAGCACATATCAGGTTCGGATACTCAATAAAATTGTCAAAGTCTATATCGAGGTTTCCCGAAATACTCCTTTGCTCATTCAGCTATTTTTCCTCTACTACGGTTTGCCCAAGATTGGCATCAAACTGGATGGTTTTAGCTGTGGTGTGATTGGCCTGACTTTTCTTGGCGGTAGCTACATGGCAGAAGCTTTCCGTGCGGGTTTGCAGTCCGTTGCGCAAGGGCAGATTGATTCGGCCCGAAGTGTAGGATTAAACGCCGTGCAAGTCTTTCAATATGTGGTATTTCCCCAAGCGTTATCGCTGTCCATTCCTGCCATTGGCGCAAACTGTTTGTTCCTGATTAAAGAAAGCTCGGTTTTAAGTGCCATAGCAGTGGTAGAACTTCTGTTTGTGACCAAAGATCTAATCGGGATGGATTACAAAACCACCGAAGCTTTATTTGTGTTAATCGTGGCTTATCTGATGATTTTGCTACCCGTTTCAGCGCTGACCAGTTATCTGGAATATCGCAGTCGCAAGGTGAGCCATGGGACTTGAGTATTTATTTCAACCGAGCCATGTCGAGCGTTTACTGTATGGCTTGTTGCAAACCATTGAAATTGCCTTTTTATCGGTATTTTTATCTGCCATTTTCGGCACTATTTTTGGAGTGATCATGACTTCCAGAAATTTGCTGGTCAAGATTCTGTGCCGTTTCTATCTGGAAACCATTCGGATTGTGCCGATTCTGGTGCTGTTATTTGTGTTCTATTTTGGTCTGGCGACATGGTTTAACTGGCAGTTGTCATCATTTTGGGTCTGTATTTTTGTCTTTACCTTATGGGGAACCGCGGAAATGGGAGATCTGGTTCGTGCTTCTATCACTTCGATCGATCAGCATCAACGTGATACAGCTTATGCCGTAGGTCTAAATCATGTACAAACTCTGGTTTATGTGATTTTCCCGCAAAGCCTAAAACGGGTCACCCCGGGCGCACTCAATCTGTTTACCCGCATGATCAAAACCAGCTCTCTGGCGGTATTGATCGGTATGGTGGAAGTGCTGAAGGTAGGGCAGCAGATTATTGAAAATTCATTATTGACGGTTCCTAGTGCATCGTTATGGATCTACGGTTTTATCTTTCTTCTTTATTTCCTTATTTGTTATCCATTGTCGCTTTTAGCAGCGCATTTAGAAAAAGTGTGGGAAAACGCATGACTTTGTTATCGATACGGCATTTACATAAATTTTATAAGCAAAGTCAGGTATTGCATGGCATTGATCTGAATTTGCAACAAGGTGAAGTGGTGGTGATTTTGGGGCCATCCGGTTGTGGAAAGAGCACCTTGTTGCGCTGTATCAATGGGCTGGAACCGATCCAGCAGGGAGAAATTCAACTCAAAGATGTAGGCGTGCTTGGGCAGGACTTGCCTTGGGATCGCGTCCGTCAGCAGATTGGCATGGTGTTTCAGAACTATGAACTGTTCAAGCATATGAATGTGATTGATAACATTTTGCTGGGTCCGCTAAAAGCACAAAAACGCCAACGCGCAGAAGTGGAACAACTGGCAGATCAGTTATTGCAGCGTGTGGGCTTACAGGATCGTAAATATGATTATCCATCTAATCTATCAGGTGGGCAGAAACAGCGAATTGCCATTGTCCGTGCCTTGGTAATGCAGCCCAAAGTCATTTTACTGGATGAAATTACTGCGGCCTTAGACCCGGAAATGGTACGTGAAGTACTGGATGTGGTACTGAAACTGGCACAAGAGGGCATGACCATGCTGATTGTTACGCATGAAATGGGCTTTGCTCGCAAAGTGGCAGATCGCATTATTTTTATGGATAAAGGCCAGATTATCGAGCAAAGCACCCCTGAGGATTTTTTTCAGCATCCGCAGACGGAACGGGCCAAAACTTTTTTAAATATTTTGAATTATTAAAAGCAATCAGAGGACATGATGAGATTACATTTAGTCGCCGGACGATCTGGCAATACATCGAAAATAAAAACGGTCAGTCTTGGCATGAGCTGTGTGCTGGTGGCAGGCATATTAACAGGGTGTAATCAACCGGCTTCATCAGAACCCAAAACGAGTACAGCAGATAGCTCCTTGGAGCAGATCAAGAAAAATGATGTGCTACGGGTTGGAGTGTTCGCGGATAACCCGCCGTTTGGTTATGTGGACAGTGCAGGCAAAAATCAGGGCTTCGATGTCGCCTTGGCGAAGCGTGTGACCAAAGATTTGCTCGGAGATGAAAATAAAATCCAGTTTGTCGTCACAGAAGCAGCCAATCGGGTTGAATTTTTAAAGTCAGACAAAGTCGATGTGGTCTTTGCCAGCTTCTCTGTGACACCCGAACGTCAGCAGGTGGTGGATTTTTCCCAACCTTATTTAAAGGCATCACTAGGCATTGTTTCACCTAAAGCCAAAGCCATTACCGATGTGAAAAGTCTGGAAGGCAAAACTTTAATTGTGAATAAAGGCTCAAGCTCGGACAGCTATTTCACTAAAAATTATCCGAAAGTGCATTTGTTGAAGTTTGAACAAAATACCGATGCGTTTAATGCACTCACCGATGGTCGGGGTGATGCGATTTCCCAAGACAGTACCTATGCTTTGGCATGGGCCGCCAAGAATCCGGGTTATGTGGTCGGTATTCCACAGATTGGCAATGAAGATTTTATCGCCGCAGGCGTGAAAAAAGGCAATACCCAATTGCTGCACTGGCTCAATGATGAAATCAAACAGCTACGAAGCACGGGCGAAGTTCAAAAGATTTATGACCAAACCTTAAAGCCGATATACGGTGAAAAAGTGAATCCTAATATCTTTTTAGATGTCGATTTAGCGAAGCAATAACATAAATGAAAAGGTTAAAAAATAGAGGTAACGATATGCAGACAATAACATTCTCAAATATTCAAAAACTGTTGCTGGCTTCTGTATTCAGTCTGGGTCTCACCGCATGTAACAAGACACCACAGTCAGCAGAAAAATCAGCGGATAGCTCAGCTCAGGTTTCCAGTATCGAGCAGATCAAGAAAAATGGTGTGGTACGTATCGGCGTGTTTAGCGATAAGCCGCCTTTTGGTTATCTGGATGCCCAAGGTAAAAACCAGGGTTTTGATGTGGAAATTGCCAAGCATGTGGCCAAGGATTTATTGGGAGATGAAAACAAGGTTCAGTTTGTACTGACTGAAGCTGCCAATCGTGTCGAATATCTAAAAGCCAATAAAGTCGATATTATTTTTGCCAATTTCACCGTGACCCCTGAACGTAAGCAAGTGGTGGATTTTGCCAAGCCTTATTTAAAAGTTGCCTTAGGTGTGGTGTCTCCAAAAAATAAACCGATAACGGATATTGCTCAGTTAAAGGATCAGACTTTATTGGTAAATAAGGGCACCACAGCGGACGCTTTTTTTAGCAAACAACATCCTGAAATTAAGCTGCAAAAATATGAGCAAAATACCGAAACCTTTGATGCGCTAAAAGATGGACGCGGTGCTGCTCTGGCCCATGACAATCTATTGGTACTGGCCTGGGCGAAAGAAAATCCAAATTACACCGTCGGCATTACCAATCTGGGTGAGCAAGATTTAATTGCACCTGCTGTACAAAAAGGCAATAAAGAATTGCTGGATTGGTTAAACCAGGATTTAGAAAAGTTGGCTAAAGAGGGGGTTATTCATCAAGCTTATGAAAAAACTTTAAAACCTGTTTATGGTGAGGATATCCCTGCCAAAGATTTGATTATTGAATGATTTAAATTAACTTCAAGATTATAAAAGTATAGGTTTTAACTGCTTATATATTAAGCGTCATTTTTTTAGTAAATCATTTAAAATGCCCTGGCTTTTTTGCTGGGGCTTTTTCTTTAATATCTTTATTCTTCAGTATGAAGGGATGATGATATTTTAAAAAGCTGTCATATTTTTATCATTATAAATAATAGAGTCGTACTCACTTTATCAGTACGCTGCGGAATAATATAGATGTTCAATCGATTGCCTGTACCTGAAAACCTTCCCTGTAGATTAACGGATGTCTTTTACCGCATTCATCAATGTTTGCCAAAAGGAAATGTAAAACAGCGGGTTAAGCTGGATGATGCGCTTAATCAGATCAATACCGATGATCTTTATGCATTACAGGATTTTCCCCTGCATAATTTTTCTGCCTATGAAGGCTGGGGCATTGATTCGAATATCACTCAGCAGGTTAGTTCAAAAAATCTGGTGATAGAAAGAGATTTGTATTTCTGGACACAGCAGTTATATCACTCTATTAATCCTTATAAACTCGATCTGGACAAATATATAATCAAGATTCCTGAATTTACCAGACTTCCTGAAGGGATAGATACTATTATTTTAGAACAGGATAAGCGCTTAGATTTCTCTGGTAGGAGCAGCGGTGTAAAAATAAAAAAAACAATTGCGCCGATACAAGGTGTTATTCAACAAGGCAGTGTGTTTAAACAAGGCGATTTAATCATTGCAAAAAACCAGAAAATCACACCTGAACGGTTAGTCGCACTCAGACGTGCGGGTATTACAGAGCTTTCTATTTATCGACACCCTAAAATACTGATTGTTAATATGTTTCCTTTCGATCAAGCGGGGGAAATCAGTGAAGAGTGTTTATACCTCAAAGATTTGTTAAAAACATGGGGGTATGGCGAGGTTGAGATTAAACCGCATAAACCGGCACGTTATGACGGGGCATTTAATTATCATCAAGAAGCTGGGCATCCTGCATTAGATGGAAGCTTGACTTCCGCTTGGGACGAATATCATCAGTTTTTTGATGAGCAAATTCCTGAGTTTGACATTATTTTATGCTGGTCACCTTTAAATCATTATGGTTCTGGATTAGGGCTTTCAAAGCTGGCTAACTTTTATCAAGGCAATGGTGATGGTCCCGTTACGACCTGTTGTGTGCCAGCCAGTGAATTCCGGATTTTTCAGAGTAATGACCGAAGCCCTAGAATCTCTCAGGTCGTAAACCGTTATGGTGAACGTGGGCAGTTAAGGGAAATACGGACAGAGATCACTGAAGATCGAACGACAATTATCAGCCTACCTGGCAAAATGCATGATGTTGCGTTGTTGATGCACGTATTTGTGAAATATATTTTAAATAAGCATGATCCTGATTTTTTTGAGAATTTGTATTTGCAAGGCAGGATCGGCCAGCAGCTTGAGCCTGATCCAAAATATAGAACATTATTATGGGGACGCTACCAGTTTGAAGCAGATGGTCAATATTCGCTACAGGTCATTCCACAACAAGCTTTTCAGATCGATGGTTTTGCTGCTGCCAATTGCATTATCATTGTTCCATTTGCAGAGCCGCCGATTCAGTCTGGTGAATCCGTATATTTTATTAAAATAGATTAGGTTTGAATCACTTTAATGTTTTACAAGTCAGACAACAGCCGAGAGTGGCTGTTGTCTGATAGGGAAGATAAAAATTACTTTTTAGTGTTGGGTAATAACGCAGTCATAAAGCCTAACAAAGGTAAGAAAGAACAAAGTTTATAGACCCAGACAATGCCATGTGTATCCGCCAAATGGCCTAAACCTGCTGCGCCAATTCCGCCAATGCCAAACATCAGTCCAAACATTAAGCCTGCGACCATGCCCACTCGGCCGGGTACCGCTTCCTGAGCATAGACCACCAACGCAGAGAAAGCAGAAGACATCACTAGACCAATGATAATCACCAGAATGGCAGTTCCCGTTAGGCCGACATAAGGCAACATCAGGGCAAATGGCGCAATCCCCAGGAAAGACACCCAAACCACGGCTTTACGTCCGATACGGTCACCGACTGGACCACCTGCAAAAGTACCGAGTGCAACAGCGCCTAAAAATATAAATAGGTAGAGCTGAGAGGTTTGAATTGAAACATTAAATCTTTCAATGAGGTAAAAGGTAAAATAATTGGTAATGGCTGCGATATAAATAAACTTGGCAAACAGTAAAATACAGATCACTGCCATGGCCTGAATAACCTGTTGACGCGTCAAAGTCGACATAGCACGTTGACTGGCGAGGCGTTGTACTGGTGCTTGTTTAACCAGCCATTTGGTTACGCGTAACAACACAAAAATAGCTAAAGCAGCGACTAAAACAAATAAGCCAATCGCACCTTGTCCGTGAGGAATAATCACGGCAGCGGCGACTAAGGGGCCAAGGGCTGAACCGGTATTTCCGCCAACCTGAAACATGGATTGCGCCGTACCAAAACGGCCACCCGAAGCCGTACGCGCAATACGGGAAGCTTCAGGGTGAAAGGTGGATGAACCCACCCCAATCAGTGCCGCAGCAAAAAGTAAGCTGTGATAACTGCCTGCTGTTGCCATCAGTCCAATACCAATGAGTGTGGCAAACATCCCGGCAGGGAGTAAATACGGTTTAGGATGTTTATCGGTATACAGGCCGATCCACGGTTGTAATAATGAGGCCGTGATTTGATAAACCAAAGCAATCCAGCCAATCTGGGCAAAACTCAATGAAAATTCTGCTTTGAGCAGGGGATAACTTGCAGTGACCACCGCCTGAATCGAGTCATTTAAGAGATGGGCAAATGCGACTGCACCGACAATACCTAACACGAATTTTTGTGGTTGATCCTGTGGTGGACATTGCGCTTGTGGACCTGTGTTCTCAAGCGTCCCTGTATGATTTGCCATGCGTGCTCCAACATGCTGTTTTAGCTTAAATCGTGCTATTGAAGAAGGTTTGTTTTTCAGCATTTATA
>PJUK01000293.1_pt1 | contig 20754 bp, 19 predicted proteins | sample 1512211 | NCBI WGS metagenome assembly PJUK01 (sample SAMN08177668, study PRJNA422409) | Feces metagenome, whole genome shotgun sequencing project.
GACTATCACCATGCGTCATCGTAATAGTGGTGTGAAATTAGGCCGTACAAGCAGCCACCGTAAGGCGTTGTTCCAAAACTTAACAAATGCTTTAGTTGAGCACGAGTTAATTAAAACAACTTTGCCTAAGGCGAAAGAACTTCGCCGCGTTGCTGAGCCTTTAATCACTTTGGCAAAAAACGATACAGTAGCAAACCGTCGTTTAGCGTTTGCTCGTACTCGTTCTGCAGCAACTGTTGGTAAATTATTTACCGTTCTTGGCCCTCGTTACAAAGAACGTAACGGCGGTTATCTTCGTGTTCTTAAAGCGGGCTTCCGTGCAGGTGATGCTGCACCGATGGCTTACGTTGAACTCGTTGACCGTGAAGTAAAATAATACTTCTACGTGTAGAACAGTCAGTTGTTCCAAAAAAGGCCGGTGTAATAACCGGCCTTTTTTATTAGCTATATTTTTTATAATATTTCGTAGTATGGGTAGTTTGTTGATTCACTATCATTCAGTGAAAATGCTATGTTTAAGATTTACATAATTTTTAGAGCGTCGGAAATAGATTGTAGGGAATCGCTATTATTACAAATGAATACTGCCTGAGGACAGTCATCTAGGCAATCCACTAATATTTGGTTTGGTCTTTTCTTATGAAAAGTGATTGAGGCATTACTTCCGAATTCGCTTTTTAGATCAGATGATAAAATTATTGTACATTCATCATCTCTTAAGTGATTCCATAAATTTTGAATAAACTGTACTAAGGAAAAGCCTATATTTATCACTTCACTTATGGTGAAATTTTCAGTGTTAATATAATCATCAAGATGAATTCTATTAGTATTTGCCTCAAACCCTGTTAGATCACCATATCTGCTAATGATGATCTCATAGTCCCAATATTTTAATCGAGCTTTGTAAAAATCAAAGACAATTACATCAGAGTGTTCATAAAAACCTTTTAACAATTTAAGTTCTAATGTTGAGGGGATAGCAACTTCAGATCTCATTAACAAGAATTTATTCATTTGAGGACTTAAGAGACTCATTCTTATACCTGAAATATTGTGAATATGATTAAAATCATTTGTTTATAATAAGATTTATAGAAAACATTTTAGATTTTACTTTTATATTGGTCATTTGTATGCAAATGAATCAAACTTTTTCTTTCATTTCATAATTTTAATGGCTCTTTTTGATGATTTAACACCATATTCAGAATATAAGGGCTATAAAATTACATATATTTATTGTTACATATTGAGTCCTTCTAAAAATCCAAGCAAAAATCTCAACATTTTTGCCAGCAAATTTTTATCAAAATGTCCCGAACTGATATAAAAAAACCGATGAATGACTAAACTTGACATTGTGTATTGTCAAATTTGTGCTTTAATAAAGACATGGTTTATACAGGGTATAAAAAAAATGGAAAAGCAAGTTGATGTATTAATTATTGGTGCAGGGATCTCAGGAATAGGATTGGCTGTACATCTCTCTAAGAACTGTCCGCAACGTAAATTTGAAATCTTAGAACGTCGTGACAGTTTTGGTGGAACTTGGGATTTATTCCGTTATCCTGGTATTCGTTCTGATTCGGATATGTCGACCTTTGGTTTTAACTTCAAACCATGGGCAAAAGAAAAAGTACTTGCGAGTGGTGCTGAAATCAAAAGCTATTTGAGTGATGTGATTAGCGAAAATCAGTTGAAAGAAAAAATCCATTTTGGTCATCGGGTACTTTCTGCAAATTACGATTCAAGCAAGAAAAAATGGTCTGTTGAGATTGAAGATAGCAACAAGAAAAAGCAAACTTGGTCAGCAAACTTTGTGATGGGCTGTACCGGTTATTATAATTATGATCAGGGTTATGCACCAAAATTCCCGAAACAGGAAGATTTCAAAGGTCAGTTTATTCATCCGCAACACTGGCCTGAAAACCTGGATTACACCGGTAAGAAAGTCGTGATCATTGGTAGTGGTGCAACTGCAATTACCTTGGTGCCTTCAATGGTCAAAGGTGGGGCAGGTCATGTAACCATGTTACAGCGTTCACCAACCTATATTGCAACCGTGCCTTCAATCGACTTTATTTATGAAAAAACCCGTAAATTTATGTCTGAAGAAACGGCTTATAAATTTACCCGTGCACGTAACATTGGCATGCAACGTGGTATTTATGCGCTTGCACAAAAATATCCAAAAACAGTACGTCGCTTATTGCTGAAAGGGATTGAATTGCAGTTGAAAGGTAAAGTCGACATGAAACACTTTACCCCGAGCTATAACCCTTGGGATCAACGTTTATGTGTGGTACCGGATGGCGATTTATTTAAAGCATTACGTCAGGGTCAGGCCAGCGTAGAAACGGATCAAATTGAGAAGTTCACGGCCAATGGCATCCAGCTAAAATCTGGTAAGCATCTTGAAGCGGATATCGTCATTTCTGCAACTGGTCTGGAAATTCAGATTCTGGGTGGTGTGAAAGGTTCAATTGACGGTAAGCCGATGAATACTTCTCAACATATGCTCTATCAAGGGGTGATGGTCAGCGATGTACCAAATATGGCCATGATCATTGGTTATATCAATGCGTCGTGGACCTTAAAAGTTGATATTGCCGCTGAATATATTTGCCGTTTGCTCAATCATATGGACAAGAATGGTTTTGATGAGGTGATTGCGCATGCGGACCCATCACAACTGGAACACGACACGATTATGGGCAAAATGTCTTCTGGCTATATTGCGCGTGCCGCAGATGTGATGCCGAAACAAGGCAAGCAAGCACCTTGGAAAATTACCAATAACTATTTGGCAGACCGTAAAGAGTTGAAAGATGCTAAATTTAATGATGGTGTTCTACAGTTCCACAAACGTGATGAACATGCTGACCGTAAACCAAAACTGGTCTCGTAATGTAGTAACCTGATCATTGAAAACCCTATGTCGATACATGGGGTTTTTTATTGGAAATAGGCTTTGAATTCTAAAAATATCACGTATATTGAGCAGATTGGAAAATTAAGATAGGGATGATTGGATGAAAAAACTCATCATTTTGGGGATCATGTTATCAAGCAGTCTGGCTTTTGCAGATGATGCAAAACAGAAGGTAGCGATTGCACAAAAACTGGTATCGGTCGATGGCACGGAACAGGGTTTGCAAAACACCGATAAAATGATTCTAGAGCAAATCCGGATGCGTTTACCCAAGGATTTGCCAGAAAGCTTCTATACTGATTTAACTAAGAATCTGGATAGTGAGCAACGGAAACAGTTTATTGTACAGCGCTATGTCGAAAGCTTTAGTGAAAAAGAATTACAGGCTGCGTTGAATTTCTATCAATCTGCTGAAGGGAAGGTCTGGGCAAAAAAAGCCAGCGATGTTGGCAGTGAGGTGGCACATTTCACCACGCAAAATGCGCGCAATGCACTGAATACCACCATGCAACAGTATAGTGGAAACCCTAAGGTCAAGCAGTTAATGCAACGGATGAATCCGCAAGCCGTCCAGACGGGCAATGAGAAAACAGAAGTTAAATAAATAAAAAGGGATCATACATTAAGCATGATCCCTTTTTGTTTTTCTGTCTTTAGAGAGTACGGGAAATCAATTCTTTCATGATTTCATTGGTACCTGCATAAATACGGTTGGCACGGTTGTCGATATAGGCACGTGCGATTGGATATTCCAGCATGTAGCCATAACCACCGTGTAACTGTAAACATTCATCCACCACTTTCGAGAACATATCGGAAATTTTATATTTTGCAGCGGCAGCAGCATCAACACCTAAGCTTTCTTCGAGTTGTAACTCCATACAGCGATCGAGGTAAGTACGACAGAAATCAATTTCAGTCCGTAATTCAGCCAGTTTAAAACGGGTGTTCTGGAAGGTGCTAATGGCTTTGCCGAAGGCTTTACGGTCTTTGGTGTATTGAACGGTATGCGCAAAAGCAGCTTCAGCACCAGCCTGACAAATGATGGCAACTAGCATACGCTCCCATGCCAATTCTTTCATTAGCATCATAAAACCCATGCCTTCCATACCGAGTAGGTTTTCTTTCGGAACGCGAACATTGTCAAAGAATAGCTCGCAGGTATCCTGACCTTTCATCCCGATTTTATTCAGAGGTTTGCCTTTACTGAAGCCTGCACGATCGGCTTCCACAATAATTAACGACAGATTGGCAGAACCTTTTTCACTATTGCCAGTCTTACACACCACGATGGCCATATCGCATAGATAGCCATTGGTAATAAAGATTTTTGAACCATTAATCACATAGTCATCGCCATCCAGTACCGCGGTAGTACGAACGGCTTGCAGGTCTGAACCTGTTCCTGGTTCAGTCATGGCAATCGCGGTGACCGCTTCACCCGTTGCCATTTTTGGCAGCCAGTGCTGTTTTTGTGCTTCATTACCAAAGTTGTTGATATAGTTGGCCACGATATCTGAATGTAATGAAAAACCTGTGCTGGAGTCCATTGCATAGGCTTGTTCTTCAATCAGAATCATACTGTAGAGACGATCAACACCTGAGCCGCCATATTGCTCTGGCATGGTGGTACACAGCAAGCCCAGTTCGCCTGCCTTATTCCATAAGTCGCGGTCAACATGTTGTTGTTTTTCATATTTTTCAATATTTGGAACAACTTCTTTTTCATAGAATTTACGTACAGTTTCACGAAATGCTTCATGATCAGAAGTAAAGAGTTTACGCGCGAGCATGTTTGGAACTGGACGAATTGCACCTGATTGCATTTGTTATATTTTCCCTGGTTTGTTGAATGTAAATCATCCTCCTCACCATACAAGAAATGGAAAATAGTGAACAATGTGATCAATGCTCAATTTGATTGATGTATTTGGTCACTTGAGAAAAAACGCTGCGAAGTTAAAGGGGGATCAGGTACACTATCAGAGTAAATGGTTGCATAGTGGAACAGATAATGTCTGATGAAATGACACTGGAAGAACGTAAGGTCGTGTATCGTGCACGTCGTGGTTTAAAAGAAATCGATGTATATTTTGACCCATATGTTAAAAATTACTATCTCACTGCCGATCCGGCTGAAAAGGCCTTATTCGCAGAGCTGGTTGATCAGGAAGATCCGGACTTGCTGGACTGGTTCATGGAAGTTGGGGAACCGCCACGGACTGAACTGAAAGCATTTATTCTCAAACTAAAACATTATGTCCACGGCTGATCGTGTTTTTGAGTTGCAATACAGTCGTTTTTCGATGGTATTGCAACTGTTTATGCTGCTGTTGATTGTTAGCCTGACTTATTCTTTGCTTTCTTTGGCGGTATGGTTAGGCAGTTGCTTCATATTGGTATTGAGCTGGTTTCTATTTCTGCAACAACCCCGATTAAAACGTTTTGAGCATCTCGACCAACAGGCATGGTCATTTGAATTTTACGATCCATCTCTTCCGATCCAGACCCGTTCCATCACAAGAATAATTGATCATCAAGCTTATATCGTGCTGTGCTTTTCTGATCCAAAACATAAAAATTTCATCATCTGGTGGGATCAGTTATCATTTTTACAGTGGAAATCCTTAAAATTACAGGCAAAACTGGGTTAATTGTTTGACAATTTTACATCTGTATATAATTAATTATTTTATAAAATTCAATGATATATTATTTTTAAGCGTGTATTTTGCTTCGATTGTTAGGTTAAAAACTCTAAAAAATAGTGAAAATTATGATTGTCAGACAATCTGCCCCTCAAGACCGATTTATTTTCGTTAAAGTACAAATACCAACGTAAAGTGTGGTGGAGGTCCAAAATGGAAATTCCAACATGGTCGTTTCTGGTGATCGCAATTGTCTTTGCGATTGTAGTAGGAAGAGCAGGAACTTTACTCAGGGAATATCTTGAATCACATCAACCTGTTGCTGTGACCAAGAGAAAGAGATTGAAAGTATCATCAATATATCACGCTCCTGTGAATATCGATGGTGAACGCCAATCTAGTATCTATCAAAAGTAGATACGAAAAGTATAGGAGGTCTCTATGGAGATTTCAATGTGGATGTTTCTGGTAATTGCGATCGTTATGGCGATTGTAGTAGGAAGAGCCGGGACATTACTCAAGGATTATTTTCAACAAAACTAAAAGATAAAGAGTTTCACGATTTTACCAGTTAATAAGTAGCATGTGCTGAACCGTCGCAATGCTACTTTTTTTTGCCTGAAATTTCTGTATCGCCGCAGATCTGTCAATTTATTCATGTGTGAAGTATGTCAAAATGTCCCTGTAAAATTAGAGCAATTACTCTTTAATTCAGGAATTGCATCTGATAATGTACAGCTAAAAGGAAAAAACAAATTATTAGAGGGACAGGAAGTATGTCTAAACTCCATAAAATTGGACAAGGCGTCGCGGTAGCTTTGCTGACTACATCAATGTTATCTGGATGCTCATACGTTGTTAAAACTGGAGCAAATGTCGCATTAGGTTTTGGTGAAAAACATATCGTTCCACCGATTTTGGCCATGGATGATGCTGAAATGGTGTGTAACTCAGGCAATGCATTAACGCCTGCAGTGATGTCAACCAAAGATATGGGGGCAGACCCGACCCGTATGGCAGTGCTGCTGTATACCGCAGCCGGGATTTGTGCTGAAAATCAGGCGCTGGAAGCAGAATTACGTTATTTACGTGCCTCTAAAGCCGGTCAGGTGACAGAAGCACAAGACGCGCGTATTGAACAGAAACGTTGGGCTGGCATTGCAGCTGAACGCCAATATGCAGGTTATCAACTTTTTGCCCATCGTTGGGAATCAAAATATAAATATAAATTAGGCGACTCATGCCCAACCATGCGTAATGATCTGGATCAGACCGTGTATTTACTCGGTATGGTCAGTGGCCTGCAAGCCATGACCAATGACATTAACTCGGGTGGTGCAATCAACGTGCCTAAGGATATTGCCGGGATTGTTGAACGAGGCATGACCTGTCTGGACAATGAAAAATTCTGGGGGGCGCCAATGGCGACTCGCGCCGTGATCTGGACTTTATTGCCAGGTGCGGGTGACGGTAAACCTGAACCGTATGCCACCATGAAACAATCAATGGCGATTGGCGAGAAGAAAGGTGTGCGCTTATCGCATGCTTTATATGCTGTTGCAGCACAAGCCAGCGGTGATGATGCCAAATTACGTGATGCACTGCGTTCTTATGCAGCCGCAACAGGCGATGACAAACCTGCAAATCCTCAGTTCAGACTGATTGATAAAATGGCTGGTTTGATGGTACGTGGCATTGCAGACCGTTACTGGACTGAAAATACCGGTGTCAGAGCAAGCGATGAAGGTATGACCACATTCTGGGATGACAAACAAGAAAGTTCAGCTGAACTGGATTCACTCTTTGATGGGGGTGGCGAGGCAGCCTCTGCACCAGCACAGGATGAGGCCGCTCCAGCGCAAGAAACGCCAGCTGAGTAACCTGAATTAAACGGCCTTTTACCTCACCAGCACTTACACTGGGTAAAAGGTCTGTTTTTTCAAGAGGTGGTCAATCAATGAAAGATCAAATATGGATAGAAAAAGTCATTTTGATCGCGATATGTGTATCTATATCGGCATGTCTGCAAGTTTTTTCCGATTATTTCATTTATTGGAGACCGAGTTTACTCACTGAATTCTGGCGGTTATGGACTGCACATTGGGTACACGTGGGCTGGATACATTTCCTGTTAAATATGCTGGCCTTTGCGTGCTTACCTTTTATTTTTCCACATGTTCGCAATTGGCATTTAGGGGCATTACTACTGGTCTTGTCGCCATTCATCAGCTTGGTTTTCTATTTCTATTTACCTTATATTGATGCCTATGCCGGGCTTTCTGGTGTATTGCATGGTTTGTACACTGCTGTAGGACTGGTATATCTGCAATATAAGAAAGAACGTAAGTTCGCCTTGCTAGTTTTAGCCCTGATTGCAGCAAAATTGATTTGGGAAAATACCTTTGGACAGACGGGAACAGCGCAGTTAATTGGCAGTCCAGTGCTTACTGAGGCCCATCTGATTGGTGCTATCGGAGGCGTACTAGCCGGTTTAAGTTATTTATTTATAAAAAGGAAAAAAATAGAGCACATCTAAATTGATAAAAACAACCAACAAAAAAGTGATTGTAGTCATTCTTTTTTGAAAAAATTTGATTCAAATTTAAGCGGTTTAAAGGGATTGGTTAATAAGAGGGTAAATTCATTTATCTATCAACCATGGACAGCGCATGATTCAACATCTTTGGATGGATGTTGATAAGAATAAACTGGAATAGACATGCAAAATGATCAAGAGAAAAAGTCTGGATTAGCCCGGTTAGGCTATATCTGGAATGATTGGATATCAACCTTCATCATTCTTGCTTTGTTGCTAATGACTTTGCTTATTGGTACTGGCGAGATGATTCACGGTCAAATGCTCCGTATGGGGGAGCGACTTTACGGTGATCAAACCACAGGGATGCAATATTCGTTTTTGCGGGCCGAGCCTGAAAAACCATCTTGTGATCGGCATCCGAATATTGATGCACAAGTTCAGGCGCAGATGAAGGCCAATGCGGCGGATGAATTTGCCAGTATGTTTGGTGCAGCTTCTGAGTCTGATGTACGTACATCTTTGTTGGCCGCACAGCAACAATGTGAAGAAAAGTATCAATTTTATGATAAAGCCATGAAGCACTTGGAAGCTCATCCAAGTATTCGTACTTATCGCAAAGTTGAAACGACTTTCTTTGGTATTTTTAAATACGGTACTGAAAATCAAACCATCATTTTATTGATCATGGTGTTGTTTGCTTCAGTAACAGCTTCTTTACGTTATCACCATATCAGTTTACGTGCGCCAAAAACCAAGATTGATTTCCGGGTTTATTCAGCGTTGATGGTAGCGGGCAATGCCTTACTGAGCTATTCAGTGGTCAGCCAGTATCATTCTGTACTGAACTCCGGGGTTGAGGTTGCTGGAAAAACCACAGTCTTGTACTGGTTGTGGATTGCGTTATTTGTATCCCTGACCATTATCAGTATCTTCCAGTTTATCTTTATACCGAAGACGGCTCAGCCGAAGGGTAATTTTGGTTTAGCCTTACTCAGTGTGCCACTGTACGCGTTCATGTCGCTCGTGACCGGTATTGTATTTACCTTCTTCATGGACTATCCAATGGGGCAAGGGATCTATTTGGGTATTCTGGTGGAATTCTCGGGTATTTTCCTGAATCTTGCACTGTTTATCTGGGCCGGTATGTTACTGACCCAAACCCGTGTGATGGATTTATTCTTAAATATCCTGCGTCCATGGAACCTGGCACCGGAAACTTTAACCTGGTTGATTCTGATTGCAGCAGCGATTCCAACCGCTTATACCGGCGCTTCTGGGATTTTCGTAATTGCAGCCGGCGCAATCATTTATAAGGAAGTCTGGAACTCCGGCGCGCGTCGTCAATATGCATTGGCTGTATCGGCAATGTCAGGTTCTTTAGGTGTGGTGATTCGCCCATGCTTGCTGGTGATCCTGATCTCGATGCTCGACAGTCGTCATGTGACCTCTACCGAATTATTTGATCACGGTATCTATGTCTTCTGGTTAACTGCGTTTATTTTCCTCGGTGTTTCATTGATTCTTGCCGAAGAAAAATTCCGTGTGAATTCACCTAAAGTTGCGGTACCGGGCATGTTGCGTGCATGTGTACCTGTCATTCCTTATGTGATTATCGGCTTTGCTGTGGTGATGTTTTATAAGCTGGCTTTAGATACGTCTATTAATGAATTCACTGCACCAATGATTTTACCGTTGGTGTTGATTGCAATGATCTTGTTTGACAAGTTATTTGCATCAAAAGTGGCACCAGCACCTGTGGTTGATCCTAAGCATGAAGCTTTGGTCCGTGAACATGAGAAAAAATCTGAGTTCCTCAAGTCTCATGATCCACATGGGGGTAAGCACTTTGGTTTTGGTGGTGCATTACGTTTTGCAACCTCAGAAACAGTTGGACATATCGGTGCGTTGATTCTGTTGATGGCCTTGTCTGCAAGTGTCGGTGGCTTAATTGAACGTGCTGAAGTGGTGGAATTATTACCAACACACTTGGGCAATATCTATATTTCACTTGCCTTTATTGCACTGTTACTGGCGATTATTGGGATGACCACCGATCCATTCGGTGCGGTGATTTTGGTGGCGGCAACGGTTGCACCTGTGGCCTACGAGAATGGTATTCATCCGATCCACTTCTGGATGATTGTACTAGTCGCCTTCGAATTTGGTTATGTAACGCCACCGGTTGCCTTGAACCACTTGCTGACGCGACTCTCCGTCGGGGATGAGGAGGTCTCGGCCGCCGACAGGGAAGCGAAAGAGAAATACACCAGTTTCTACTTCCGTTATGAACGTTGGTTATTGCCGATTATCGTATTGTTCTCATCGTTGGTGCTGGTGACCTATGCACCGTATATCTTCCAGATGTTTGGCTGGTATAAACACTAATAGTGAAAATTAAAAAAGCACCTACGGGTGCTTTTTTTAAGGTCTTTATTTTTATTTATTGAGTCTGCTTTTTGCTTTGGATTAGCGGACTACATAATAAAATTGCCAATAAAATAATGCCGAAACCAATCACACTGTATAAATCTGGCACTTCGTTCCAGAGTAAAAAGCCCCAGATTCCGGCGAAGATAATCGCAATATAATTGACAGGGGCAATCTGTCCAGCAGGGGCAAGGCGATAGGCATGTGACATAAAAATCTGGCTGACATTAGCTAGGACACCTGCCGCGACCAGGAAAAATAATTCATGTAGATGATAAGGTCGCCATACCCAGAACATCGGAATTACCGAAAGCAGGGAACCAATCAGACAGAAATAAAATACGATCCGTTCTGGTGGTTCGGTTTGGGTCAGAGCACGAACGGTGACAAAGGCCATAGAGGCCAATAGACTTGAACTGATGCCGACAATGGAGATCCAGTTTAATAAACCTTGATCGGGTTTTGCCACACAGAATACGCCAATAAATCCCAGCCCTGCAGCGCATAGCATCGCCGTGGTAACTTTTTCTTTCAGGAATAGCCAAGCAATTAAAGGAATAAAAATCGGAGAAGAATAGGTAAATACCATGGCATTGGAGAGTTTCAGATGTGCGATGGCATAGAAGAAGCCATACATGGCTGCAAGCCCTACGATACTGCGCCAGGTATGCATCCACAGTTTTTCTGTTTTTACAAATCCCATGCCTTGTTTAAAAATAAAAGGCAGAAACAGGATCAGCCCCACTACATTACGGAAAAACACAATAGTGTAATTATCGACCGTATGAGAAGCATAACGAATACAAATACCCATTACAGAGAAAAGTAGTGCAGAAATCGTTAGGCAACCAATCGCCACAAAGAGATTGCGATTCGTTTGGGGAGTATCCATAACCAGGGCAGTATCGAGAATTTGGGCTTATTTTATGCCTGTGCGGAAGTGAAGGGAATGCGTATTTTCTAATAGAGGTGTGTGATGCATTTAAACTGTTTAACTAGAAAATTGTTTCAGATAATCACTCGGTGTCATGCCAGTTTCACGTTTAAACATGGCACTAAAGGCGCTGGGACTCTCATAGCCTAAATCTAAGGCCACATTCAGCACGGGTTTATACATGGCTAAATCAATCATGGCTTGCATCAGTTTTGCCTGCCGAACCCAATGGGAAAAATGTAGGCCAGTTTCTTTTTGAAAATGACGTGCCAGCGTTTTAGTGCTGATATGTAAGTGTTGCGCACTTTGTTCCAGACTCCATTCCCAAGCCAGATTTTCTTTAATGCGCTGGCATAACTGCTGGAGTTTGGGGCTTTGGGGTTCGGGCAAATTAAAAGCCAGTGCGGGTAGGAGACGCACTTCGTCCAGAATTAGCTGTAGCAGCCTTTCATTGCGACTAGCTGGTTGAATATGGCTTTGTATATGCATCGCACTACTGATCAATTCACGTAATAACGCTGGAATTGCCACCACGCGACATTGATCTGGCAGATCATTTTGAGTTGAACTTTCAATAAAAACGCCTCTTGCTTTAACTTCACCGCTACTCAATAGCGCATGGGGTTTATGTGCTGGAATCCACACACCACGTCCAGGCGGTGTAATCCAGATGCCTTCATGGGTTTGTACCCGGATTACGCCAGTCAGGGTATGGATTAACTGGATACGTTCATGACTATGCCAGTCTTCAATATGGCCATGCGGATAATTCTCCGAGAAGGCATAGACCGGATAATCCAAAAAGCCATGTTGAAAGTTTTTTCCCATACTCAGCTAAACCTAAAATAATTTGTCCTTTTTGCGATAGTTATCGTCTTTTTATCGAGTAACTATAAAGTGATTATTTTTTAGCATGATCGGTACGGCAATGTACAGGTTTTGATTATGTTTCAGAAAGCTTATTTTTATCCATTGTTCGCCATTTTATTTTGGGCCGGCAATGTGGTGGTGTCCAAAATGGCGAGTCATGCCATTTCTCCTGTGGCAATTACCTTTTATCGTCTGGTACTGGCGCTCGCGGTGATGAGTACCTTTGTGTTGATTCCGGTCTGGAAAAACCGCCACACCATCCAGCAATACTGGAAGCAATTGGCATTGGGCGGTTTCTTGTCGGTGTCATTATTTCAGTTCTTATCCTATCAGGCCGCAGCGACGACAACAGCAACCAATATGGCGATTGTCACCGCCTTGATTCCATTACTCACCATGATCTTGAGTAGCGTGATGCTCAAAGACCGGATCAGCTATGGCATGTTATTCGGTGGCGCACTGTCTTTTTATGGCATTTTATATTTATTGGGTCATGGCAGTATTCGCAATGTATGGGGGCAGGGCGTACATCTCGGCGATGGCTTGATGCTGATTGCAGCAGCAGGCTATGCTTTATATGGGGTGTTATTAAAACGCTGGAAAATGCCGATTCCGGCTTGGCAATCGAATTTCGTCCAATCCAGCTTTGCGATTTTATATGTCTTACCCTTTTTTGTGTTTTTACCCGCCCAAGATATACAGTTAAATCAGCAAACCATTCCGTTGATTGTTTATGCCAGCATTTTCTCATCGGTGTTGTTGTCTTATTTATGGATTGAAGGCGTCCGACATTTAGGACCGAATCGCAACAGTATCTTTATGAATCTGTTGCCTTTATTTACTGCCTTGATTGCAGTAGCCCTACTCGGCGAACATTTGCAAATGTTCCATTATATTGGTGGTGGTTTGACTTTGGTGGGAATCTTGATTGCGCAAACGATTCAGAAACCAGTTCAGTTGAAATCGCGTTCTGAACAAATTTTAGATTAAAACGTTCTGCATTAAAAAAGCTTTAACGAAAGTTAAAGCTTATTCGGTTTCAAGAGTGATTTTGGGCAGCAAGTTGCGCTTCTAATAACTTGATCTGCTCTTCCTTCAGTTTAAGCATTTGATCAACATCTTCATGTTGCTGCTTAAGCTCATGTTGCTGGTCTTGAAGTTGCAGGTGAATATCATCCAGTTTTGCAATTTCTTCCTTGGCCAGACTGTCATTGGCTGGAAGCGGCGCTTTAATAATCGACTCTTCAACCAGCTTAATCGGCTCTACAGACTCATTTTCCGCAGTCACGGTTTCATTGCTGACTGCAGGGTCTGGTTGTGACGTGGTAACAGCGGTCTGAGCTGCAGCAGGTTGAGTTGGTGTTGTTGTCGATTGCTGATCTTTTTGTGCTAAAAACCATTGGACAGCAAGGAACAGAACCACAACAACACTTATTCCACCGATGATCATCCATAATAATCTGGAATTTTCAGTTGGATATGTGGACATCATTTTTAACCTTTCTAGTCAAAATGACGAGGTTTGAACTGTATCACCCCAATTTCATCTGGCTCAGCGGGTTGTTGCTCTTCCACGTGGGTCGGGCGCTTCTCGCTATAAGCACATTCGATACATTCAATCCACTCGTCATCCACAGTGATGATCTTAACCACACGATCTAACGCTCCACATTTGGGACATTTTGCACCCGCGATGAATTGTCTTTTCATGTCAGTTCATTACACCCTGTGAATAATAATGACATAGTTTAAGCGGTTTTATCTGTGTTCGTCCAACCTTGATGACGTAATAACGCATCTATTTTAGGCTCTCTTTTTCGGAAATTGCGAAACGCATCAAGTGCTGTATCTTTTCCGCCAACTGCTAGAATAAACTTTCTAAACTCTTTTCCAGTCTCGGTATTAAAAATACCTTCGCTTTCGAAACGGTCAAAGGCATCACTGGCTAAAACTTCTGCCCATTTATATGAGTAGTAGCCCGCAGCATAGCCGCCTGCGAAAATATGACTGAAACTGTGCTGGAAACGGTTATATGGTACGGCAGGCACTACGGCAAACTTATCGCGAATTTCGTCCAGTGTGTCCTGAATCTGCTGGCTGTTTAATGCCGGGGCTTGACGGTGAATGGTCAGGTCAAACAGCGCAAATTCAATCTGACGCAGGGTTTGCATACCCGACTGGAAGAAACGTGCATTCAATAATGCTGATAGCAGTTCTTGCGGCAGGGTTTGTTTGGTTTCGGTATGTTCACTCAGGACATCCAGACTTTCATTGTCCCACGCCCAGAATTCCATGAACTGACTTGGTAATTCCACTGCATCCCACGCCACGCCATGTGTACCTGCAACCGAGATGTTATCCACTTCGGTGAGCATGTGGTGTAAGCCATGTCCAAACTCATGAAATAAGGTAATCACTTCATCATGGGTCAGCAGGGCAGGTTGATCGCCAATCGGCGGAGTAAAGTTACAGACCATATAGCAAATCGGTTTTTGCAGACCATTCGTGGTTTGTACGCGGGAACGGAAGCCGCTCATCCATGCACCACCACGTTTGCCATTGCGGGCATATAAATCGAAGTAGAAACCACCGACCACTTGACCTTGATCTTCAATTTCAAAATAGCGCACGTCATCCTGCCAAACGGGTGCCTGACGTTCGATGATCTGGATACCGTACAGGCGTTGCACGATCTGGAATAAACCTTGTACCACTTTCGGTGCAGGGAAATATGGCTTAAGCGCTTCTTGAGAAAGGTTGAATTGTTGTTGTTTCAACTTTTCAGAATAATAGGTTGCATCCCATGGTTTAAGTTCTTCAATGCCATCTTGCTGTGCAATGGTCTTAAGCTCTGCAATTTCAGCCAGTGCTGGGGTGCGTGCATGTTCTGCCAGATCCACCAGAAATTTATCCACCGTTTCGACATCAGGTGCCATTTTGCTGGACAGCGAATATTCAGCGAAATTATTGAAACCCAGCAGTTGCGCCATTTCTTGACGTAAGCTGAGGATTTCTTCCATCACAGGGGTGTTATCAAATTCAGTCTTGTCAGACTGCTCAGATGCGCGGGTAACATAGGCCTTATACAGCTCTTCTCTTAATTCACGATCCTCGGCATAGGTCATAATTGCAAAATAGGCAGGGAAGTCGAGTGTGGCAACGGCTTGCTCTAGCTCACGCTGTTGTCCGTATTGTTTTAACAGTTCAATGCTGCTTTGCGGTAGGCCTTTAAGTTGTGCTTCTGTTAAAGGCTTAAAGTAGGCTTGGGTTGCATCAAGCACATGATTCGAGAAGTCCGAAGATAACTGAGATAAACGTGCCGAAATTTCTGCATAACGTTTTTTCGCTTCGCCTTCGAGAGCCACACCTGACAGTTTAAAGTCACGAAGTGCGAGCTTAATAGCACTTTGTTGGGCTTCACTGAGTGTTTGAAATGCAGGGCTATCATGAATCTGCTGATAGGTTTGATATAGCGCCGTGTGTTGTCCAAGCTGGGTGTAGTATTCGCTTAAACTTGGTAAAAGTGCCTGATACACTTCACGGGTTTCGGCATTGTTCATCACAGCATTGAGATGCGACAAAATGCCCCAAGACTCACTCATATTATTTTCAAGCTGATCGACTTCACTCAATGTCGCCAGTTGTGCTTCGGTGCCTTGTGGGACCTCATTGAGTTGATTCAGGAAGTCTTGACCGTTTTGAATCGTTTGTTCGATCTGTTGTTTTAAGTCGGCAAGTTGAATCTGATCAAACTGGGGAGTGGGAAGTGTCGCTTGCTGTAGTGTCATTGTATTTTTGCCATATCATTTCTAAACATAGTTATAGATGTAGGGCTTAGCGGGAGAGAAATCAAGGTTGATTGATTATTTATTCGTTGAGTTTTGCTTTGCGATTTGGATTTGATCAATTGATAGCACATAGGTACCAAAAGAACTTTGACGTGTAGATAACTTTAATGTGAGATGACCATCCTTATACTTTACATATTGTTCCGATGTCATTCTAAAGATCGGTATGTCGGAATAAACTGTCTTAAAATAATAGATATTGCCATGTCTCGTATGCTTTTTTTCAGCAATCGCTACTACCTCTATCACTTGCGAATCCCCAGTGGTATACGTCCAGATCATTGGAAGCGTACCCGCAAAGTTGAGCCAGAGTATGGGAATAATGAATAAAGGGAAAATAAATAAAGCATAATATTTAGGTTGTTTTTGTACTTTCCTCCATTGTCTAGGAATTACCCATTCCTGTTTCTTTTTCAAATAGAGAAAATAAATGAGGAGTAAAACATAAAGAAAACAAGAAATGATCAAGGCGACAATTTTTAGCGTAAAGCTAGGTGAAAAATTGCCCCTAAAAAAGAATATAGCGGCACCGATTGTGAGAAAGAAAAAGAGAATTGAAAAGTAATGATGATAGTAATATTTGGTGATGCGGTAGTGAATCATTAGGATTTTATTTATATTTAGAAATAGTCTATCTATTCATTATATAACAAAAAATAAGAGAGCCGAAGCTCCCTTATCTTTTATCCATTACTCAGCCTTTGCTTTCGCATTCGACTTTTTCTTTTTCACTTTCTTTTTAGCCTTTTCTTTCGTATCCGGCTTAACCGAAGCCTTCTTAGCTGGCTTTTTGCTATAAGAACTTGGTTTGTTCTTATCCTTTTTCTTACGCACAGGCTTTTCGCCATCTTCACTGACTTTAGCTTTCGTCGATGAAGGTACTTTGCCAAATACCTCTTCCGTTGTTGACGCACGATTCGAGCTAGAAGGATTCGCAGTACGAGGTGCTTTCTGGCGAATTACACGACCGAGATGAGTTAATTGCTGAACTAACTGGAAGTCAATTTTACGTTCTTCCAGATTCACGCCGGCCACTTGAATCTTGACTTCATCACCAAGGCTAAATGATTGACCACGATTCTGACCGATGAGGCTTTGGCTGGCTTGATCATACAGGAAGAAGTCTTCACCGAGCTGACTCACATGAATCATGCCATCCACATACAGGTCTTTCAGGGTGACAAACAGGCCAAATTCGGTTACTGCGCTAATCACACCGACAAACTCGTCGCCCAAATGCTGTTGCATATAATGGCATTTCAGCCATGTTGTCACACTACGTGAAGCTTCATCGGCACGACGTTCGGTTTGTGAGAAATGCTCACCCGCATCATCTAATGCTGCACCTGAAAGCGGGTAAGGTTTCTTATCAAGATAAGCCTTAATCGCACGGTGTAACAATAAATCCGGATATCGGCGAATTGGCGAAGTGAAATGCGTATAGGCTTCATAAGCCAGACCGTAATGTCCCGCATTGTTCGCACCATAATAGGCTTGCATCATTGAACGTAACAGTACTGCATGAATACTTGGTGCATCCAGGCGATCTTTGGTCGCTTCAATCACGGCTTGGTAGTCGGCCTGAGTTGGCTGTTCAGGGAACGGTAAGCCCAGTAATTTGACGAAATCACGCACTTTTTGAATACGGGAGAACTCTGGTGCTTCATGCACACGATACAACATCGGAATATCATGCTCTAGTGAATACTCTGCTGCGGCAACATTGGCCAGCAACATACATTCTTCAATCAGTTTATGCGCATCATTACGGGTACGTGGCAAGATTTCCTTGATTCCGCCTAGCTCATCAAAAGTCATGTAGGTTTCAATGGTTTCAAACTCCATTGCATGACGTTTGGCACGTAACTCTTTCAGCGTTTGGTAAAGCTGGAATAAAGTGTTTAATGATTTATGAATGGTTTTATCTGCCGGGATGGCATCTGTGGCACCTTCAAAATATTGACCGACTTGGGTATAGGTCAACCGTGCCTTGGAATGCATCACCGCAGGGTAGAATTCATAACCTGTCACTTTACCTGCACGTGACAGCTTTAAATCACAGACCATACACAGACGGTCTACATGTGGATTTAAAGAGCATAGGCCATTGGATAAAGCTTCAGGCAGCATCGGTAACACGAAGTGCGGGAAATAAACCGAGGTCCCACGCTCTTCAGCTTCTTCATTTAAAGGTGAATCTAAACGGACATAATGGCTCACATCGGCGATCGCGACTACCACACGATAACCACCACCTGCACGTTTTTCTGCAAATACTGCATCATCGAAGTCGCGTGCATCTTCACCATCGATCGTCACGAGGGGTAAATCGCGTAAATCAACACGACCTTTACGATCCTGTTCAGAAGGTTCTTTAAAGCTTTCGGCTTCCTTAATCACAGCTTCTGGAAATTCATAAGGCAAACCAAATTCTAGAATGGTCTGTGGAATAATGATTTCTGTATCGGCTTTATCCGCCATCGACTGCACCACATGCCCGGTCGCCAGCTCTTCGCGGGTCGGGTAGTCATCAATAGCCACGCGTAGCATATCGCCCACTTTGGCATTGGCATGTTCAATCAATTCTTTTTCTAAGGTAATCGGCTGATGCTGATTGGGATTGCCCGGTTGAATAAAATATTCACCTTCATGCTCAGCCACTTTACCAATAATCTGTTTAACCCGACGTTGTACCACTTCGGTAATAAAGCCCCAAGCTTTACCTTTACGGTCAACGGAGGTCTGGCGGACTTTAACGCGATCGCCATTAAAGACCAGACGTAATTCGCGTTCAGGCAGGAGCAGATCATCCTGACCTGCAATGTTGGCAGTCCCCAAACCTTTACTATTGATATAGACCGTGGCTTCATGGCTCGGTAAATCGGTTGCAGGCTGGTATTTGAAACCATCTTTCATCAATTGCCCATCACGTACCATCGCACTTAAACGATGATTTAATGCATCAATACTTTTCTGATCGGGGATATTGAAGTGGTCAACCAGCTCTGCATGAGACTGTGCAGCTTTTAATTGTTCTAATGTAGTTAAAATAAGAGTTCGGCTAGGAATAGGATTATCGTAACGTTGCGCTTCTGCTTTTGCTTCGGGATCGGCCCAATTTTTAGTCATATCGTTTCATTTCACATCTGGCAGATCGGTTTAGCATAAGTCATTCAAACTCTAACTGCACGTCAAAGATTGCAAGATTCTGTTTATTGACCCGATCCAAATAAAGGAGATAACGCTATATTAACAAGCGTAGAACTAAAAAATGCTGAAAAAATACGAAAATTGATTAAAAAGTATTTGATTGAGCTGAAATAGTGGAAAAAAATAGGAACATCCCTTGTGTAATGTGGTTTTAGTTTGTATTATTGCGCTCGTGTTACGGTGAGATGGGTGAGTGGCTGAAACCACATCCCTGCTAAGGATGCATACGGGTAACTGTATCGAGGGTTCGAATCCCTCTCTCACCGCCACTTTACTTAAGGCGCTCATAGCTCAGCTGGATAGAGCACTTGGCTACGAACTAAGGGGTCGGGAGTTCGAATCTCTCTGAGCGCACCAAGTAAAGATTTAAAGTAACACACGCCTGAATAGGCAGATAAGTAATGCGCTCATAGCTCAGCTGGATAGAGCACTTGGCTACGAACTAAGGGGTCGGGAGTTCGAATCTCTCTGAGCGCACCAACTTAAAGTGAAGAAACCGCTTAATTGCGGTTTTTTTGTGCCTGAATTTTACGGATCGTAGATCATAAATATTAGAAATATAAAAAAGCCGCTGATCAGCGGCTTTTTTATTTGATCTATTTAGAAGTGATTTACAGAGCTGAAGAGGTGATCTGTAAGATTGTTGAGTGGAGATTGCAGTGAAACAAGATCTGTTAAAGCACCACTATTTGGATTTGGTTCGCCAACAGCAATGCCTGAAGATACAGTACCCGTCAATGCATCCAAGATGCCATTGATACTTCCATCAATACTATAATCTCCATTGCCAGCACTTACACTGATGAGGTTATTAATACCGTCAAATGAACCGTCATTGAACAGTGTGCTGACATGATCTTGCAAGCTATCAATCGTCACATTTCCATTACTGATTACGGTCTGAATCGGTTGAGCAATACCAGAAATAATATCTCCACTATTTACACCGCCGCTAATACTACCTGTAATGCCACCGATAATGTCAGTGATTGAGCCTAAAGGACCACCTTCGCCGCCACCGATACCGCCTGTAATACCGCCGATGATGTCAGTGATCGAACCTAGAGGACCACCTTCGCCACCGCCGATACCGCCAGTAATGCCACCGATAATGTCAGTGATCGAGCCTAAAGGACCACCTTCGCCACCACCGATACCGCCCGTAATACCGCCGATAATGTCAGTGATCGAACCTAAAGGACCGCCTTCACCGCCACCGATACCGCCCGTAATACCGCCGATAATGTCAGTGATCGAACCTAAAGGACCGCCTTCACCACCACCGATACCACCGGTAATGCCACCGATGATGCTTGTGATTGCACCTAAAGGACCGCCTTCAC
>PJUK01000295.1_pt1 | contig 20705 bp, 20 predicted proteins | sample 1512211 | NCBI WGS metagenome assembly PJUK01 (sample SAMN08177668, study PRJNA422409) | Feces metagenome, whole genome shotgun sequencing project.
AATACCGATGGCGGCCCCGCGAATCGAGCGAAAAACGCTCGGAGTCGCGTTCGACTTTACGAGCTGTAAATGAGCATTCTGACCGGGCTGGCGTTCCAGCTTGATTTCAACGCTGCATGGCCGGCGCGCAGCAGACTTTGAACACACTCTAAGGATTGAGCCCGCCCCTACTTGCGCACTGGCAATTCGAAGTCTGTCGGCAAGCTCAGCGCGCTCTACTCGGGCACTTCGACGCTGACGTGAATCGCATCGTGTCGCCAGAACTCCAGGTCGCAATCGATGATGCGCCCGTGCTGGTCACGGTTGACCCGGATGATGCGCAGCGCCGGGCTGCCCGGCGCCACACGCAGACAGCTCGCCGCCTCGGCATGCAGCGCGGTAGGCACCATGTCGAAACGCACCCGGCCATAATGAATGCCGTATTCGTTGGCATAGAGATCGGTCAGCGAACGGGTCAGGTCGTAGTCGAGAATGCCGGGGAAATAAGTCGGATTGAGGTAGTGCTCGACATACAGCACCAAGCGCCCATCGATACGCCGTGCCCGGCACACCTGATAAACGCTGGATAACGCCGGCAGCTCCAGCACCTGACAGATCTGTGCGCTGGCCGGCATCAGCCGCGCACTCAGAACCTCTGTAGCAGGCACACGTCCCTGCTCGGCGACCATGGCATGGAAGTGCGTGCGCACCAGGGGGTTGTACGCTACCCGCGCCGGCGAGACGAACCAGCCGCGGCGCTCCTCGCGGTAGACCAGCCCCTGCGCCTCCAACTGGCCAAGCGCTTCGCGCAGGGTGATACGCGTGGTATCGAACAGCTCGCTGAGCTTGCGCTCGGCCGGCAACTTGCTGCCAGCGGGCAACAGGCCCCGATCGATCTGCTCCTGCAAGGCGCGACAAATGAGGGTGACGGCCCGCGGCGCTTCTTCGCGCATCAATATTTCCCCTTTTGGACTAGTCCAGCCCCAACACAGGGCAAAAGTCACTTGCTCGGACGGGTTACAAGCCTAGGCAGTCTAGATGACTGATAGATGACAACCCTGCTGCAAGCACGCTGCATGCCATCGCCATATCGACTCACTGCCCGCGAAATCAGCCACTTACCCATGGTCTACGCTTGAGGAGCACGCCAGCTGACTGCACTTGGACATCTGCAGTCCATGGCTGGACATGAAACTGTCATCGAAGGCACCTAGATTGGCGCGGACATTGCTGATCTAGACCAACACTCTCACTGCAAAGGAGTTTCCGATGAAACAACTGCTGCTGGCTTCACTGATGGGCTCGGCCATCGCTCTGGCGACTTCCGCTATGGCCGAAAGCACTGATCTGCAGGCACTGGAACAGGCCGCACGCGCAGAAGGCGCGGTGAACAGCGTGGGTATGCCCGACAGCTGGGCCAACTGGAAAGACACCTGGGCCGACCTGAGCAAACTCTACGGCCTCAAGCACCAGGACACCGACATGAGCTCGGCGCAGGAAATCGCCAAGTTCGCCGCCGAGAAGGACAACGCCACCGCCGATATCGGTGACGTCGGCGCGGCCTTCGGCCCCATCGCCGTGCAGCAGGGCGTAACTCAGCCGTACAAGCCGAGCACCTGGGAACAGATTCCGGACTGGGCCAAGGACAAGGACGGCCACTGGATGCTGGCCTACACCGGCTCCATTGCCTTCATCGTCAACAAGCAACTGGTCAAGGACATTCCGCGCTCCTGGGCCGACCTCAAGACCGGCACCTACAAGGTTTCCGCCGGTGACGTGAGCACCGCGGCACAAGCCGTGAACGGCGTACTGGCTGCCGCCATCGCCATGGGCGGCAACGAGAGCAACGTGCAGCCGGCGCTGGATTTTTACGGTGAGCTGGCCAAGCAGCGTCGCCTGTCGCTGGCCAACCCGACCATCCAGACCCTGGAAAAAGGTGAAGTGGAAGTCGGCATCGTCTGGGACTTCAACGGCCTGTCCTACCGCGACCAGATCGACCCCGAGCGTTTCGAGGTGCTGATCCCCTCCGACGGTTCGGTGATCTCCGGCTACAGCACCATCATCAACAAGTGGGCGAAGAATCCCAACGCCGCCAAACTGACCCGCGAGTACATCCTCAGCGATGCCGGGCAGATCAACCTGGCCAAGGGCAACGCCCGTCCGATCCGCGCCGAGCATATCGACCTGCCGGCCGAGGTACAGGCCAAGCTGCTGCCGCAGGAGCAATACGCCAAGGTGCAGCCGATCAAGGATGCCGCGGCCTGGGAGAACACCTCCAAGATGCTGCCGCGTCTGTGGCAGGAACACGTGATTCTGCACATGAACTAAGAACCTGTTCAAAGTCTGCTGCGCGTCGGCACTGCGGCGTTAAAAACAGGCTCGGACTGCTCATTTACAGCTCGTAAACTCCGCGTCCTCGCCTGTTTTCGCCTTGCATTGCTCTAGCTCGCGAGACTTTGAACAGGCTCTAAGGCAACCCGAACCGTAGGGCGGACTCAGGAGCGAAGCGAACAGTCCGCCATTGTTCAAATCCCAAGGCGTACTGCTTCGCGACGACTACATGGATGTAGGAGGTAGAGCGACGCAGGATGCCAAAGCCGAGTACGCCCTAAGGCAACCCCCTCCGGAAGCCGGTGATACGTCGTAGAACGAGAGAAAGCGATGAAGCACAACGTCATCCTGGTGGTGCTGGATGGACTGAGTTATCAGGTGGCCCAGCATGCGCTGGGTCACCTGTTGGCTTACTGCCAGGCCGGACGCGCCGCGCTGTACAAGCTCGACTGCGCGCTGCCGGCGCTGTCCCGCCCGCTCTATGAGTGCATCCTCACCGGTGTCGCGCCCATCGACAGCGGTATCGTGCACAACGATGTGGTGCGCCTGTCGAACCAGCGCAGCATCTTCCACTACGCCCGCGACGCCGGCCTGAGCACCGCCGCTGCGGCCTACCACTGGGTCAGCGAGCTGTACAACCGCGCACCTTTCCAGGCCGCCCGTGACCGCCACACCCGCGACGAATCGCTGCCGATCCAGCACGGCCACTTCTATTACGCTGACCACTACCCGGACTCGCATCTGTTCGCCGATGCCGACAGCCTGCGTCAGCGCCATCAGCCCAACCTGCTGCTGGTGCACCCGATGAACATCGACGATGCCGGCCACAAGCACGGCCTCGACAGCCCGCAGTACCGCAACGCCGCGCGCATGGCCGACGTGCTGCTGGCCGAATACATCCAGACCTGGCTCGACGCCGGCTACCAGATCCTGGTAACCGCCGACCATGGCATGAACACCGACCGCAGCCACAACGGCCTGCTGCCGGAAGAGCGCGAAGTGCCGCTGATCGTCCTCGGCAGTGCCTTCAGCCTCGACCCGGCCGCTCGCCCGCAACAGACAGAGCTGTGCGGCACCATCTGCCAGTTGCTCGGTGCAGCCCACGACAAACCCTGGTGCAGGGAGCTACTCGCATGAAGTCGTCCATATCCAGCAAAGGCTGGGCACTGCTGTGCCTGGTGCCCTTCGCCTTGTTCTTCATCGCCTTCCAGATTGCACCGCTGGTCTGGGTGGCGAGCAACAGCCTGAATACGCCACAAGGCTGGGGCCTGGGCAATTTCCAGCAGGCCTTCTCCTCGCCGTTCTACCGTCAGGCCATGCGCCACAGCCTGGAGGTCGCCTTCTGGTCGAGCCTGTTCGGCATCGTCATCGCCATCATCGGCAGCTACTCGCTGCGTCAAGTCAGCAGCCGCCTGCGCGACTTCGTCATGGCCTTTTCCAACATGACCAGCAACTTCTCCGGCGTGCCGCTGGCCTTCGCCTTCATCATCCTGCTCGGTTTCAACGGCGCGCTGACCATCCTGCTCAAGCAGATGGGCGTGATCGAGGACTTCAACCTCTACTCCAAGACCGGCCTGATCGTGCTCTACACCTACTTCCAGATTCCGCTCGGCGTGCTGCTGCTCTACCCGGCCTTCGACGCCCTGCGTGAAGACTGGCGCGAGTCGGCCGAGCTGCTCGGCGCCAGCAACTGGCAGTTCTGGCGCCACATCGGCCTGCCGGTGCTGACCCCGGCGCTGCTCGGCACCTTCGTCATCCTGCTGGCCAACGCCCTGGGCGCCTACGCCACGGTGTACGCGCTGACCACCGGCAACTTCAACATCCTGCCGATCCGTATCGCGGCGATGGTTTCCGGCGACATCTTCCTCGATCCGAACATGGCCAGCGCACTGGCCATGGTGCTGGTCGGCCTGATGACCCTGATCACCATCGTCCACCAATGGCTGCTGCGCCGGAGCTACCATGTCGCCCGCTGAAAAACGCTCGCCGCTGTTCCACCAACTGGTGGTCTACCTGCTGTTTCTGATCCTGCTGCTGCCGCTTCTGGGCACCCTGGTGTACTCGCTGTCTACCAGTTGGTCGGCGACCATCCTGCCCAGCGGTTTCACCTTCAAGTGGTACGTGGCGCTGTGGAGCGATACACGCTTTCTCGCCGCGTTCGGCCGCTCGCTGCTGGTATGCTTCGGCGCCCTGGCACTGGCGCTGCTGCTGATCCTGCCGCTACTGTTCGTGGTCAATTACCACTTCCCCAAGCTCGACGGCGTAATGAACGTGCTGATCCTGCTGCCGTTCGCCATTCCGCCGGTGGTGTCTTCGGTGGGGCTGATGCAGCTGTTCGCGGCGGGCCCGCTGCCGATTCTCGGTACGCCATGGATACTGATCGGCTGCTACTTCACCATCGCCCTGCCCTTCATGTACCGCGCCATCACCAACAACCTGCAGGCAATCAACCTGCGCGACCTGATGGACGCCGCTCACCTGCTGGGTGCCAGCACCTGGCGCGCGGCCTTCATGGTGGTGCTGCCGAACCTGCGCAAGGGTTTGATGGTTTCGGTGTTCCTGTCCTTCAGTTTCCTGTTCGGCGAATTCGTCTTCGCCAACCTGCTGGTGGGCAGCCGCTACGAGACGCTGCAGGTGTATCTGTACAACATGCGTAACGACAGCGGCCATTTCACCAGCGCCCTGGTGATCTCCTATTTCATGTTCGTGCTGCTGATGACCTGGGCAGCCAATCGTCTGAACAAGGACAAATCATGAGTTTTCTGCATATCCACAACCTGCATAAAAGCTACGGCCCGACGCAGGTCTTCACCGACATCAATATCGAGATCGGCCAGGGTCAGTTCATCACCCTGCTCGGCCCGTCCGGCTGCGGCAAGTCCACCCTGCTGCGCTGCATCGCCGGCCTGACGGCGGTCGACGGCGGGCAGATCCTGCTCGATGGCCAGGATCTGGTGCCGATGCCGCCACAGAAGCGCGGCATCGGCATGGTGTTCCAGAGCTATGCGCTGTTCCCCAACATGACCGTGGCGCAGAACGTCGCCTTCGGCCTGCGCATGCAGAAAGTACCGACGGCCGAAGCCAACCAGCGCGTCGCCGAGGTGCTGGAACTGGTGGAGCTGAACGACTACGCCGGACGCTACCCGCACCAGCTCTCGGGTGGCCAGTGCCAGCGCGTGGCCCTGGCCCGCTCGCTGGTCACCCGCCCGCGCCTACTGCTGCTCGACGAGCCGCTGTCGGCACTGGATGCACGCATCCGCAAACACCTGCGCGAACAGATTCGCGCCATCCAGCGCGAGCTGGGCCTGACCACCATCTTCGTCACCCACGATCAGGAAGAAGCGCTGGTGCTGTCCGATCGCATCGTGCTGATGAACGACGGCCAGATCGTCCAGAGCGGCGACGCCGAAACGCTGTACACCGCACCGGCCGATGCCTTCGCCGCCGGCTTCATCGGCAACTACAACCTGCTCGACGCCGATGCCGCCAGCCGCCTGCTGCTGCGCCCGGTGAACAGCAGCGTGGCGATTCGCCCGGAAGCCATCCAGATTGGCGGCCTAGGGATCGAGGGCACCATTCTCAGCCACAGCCTGCTGGGCAACGTTGTGCGCTACCGGGTCGAGGCCCGAGGCGTGGAACTGCTGGTGGACGTGCTCAACCGCTCCGCCGCTGACCTGCACCGTGAAGGCCAGAGCGTCAGCCTGGCGATTGGCGCCGATGCAATCCGGGAGGTGGCGTAATGGCCCTGGCGATTTTCGATCTCGACGACACCCTGATCCATGGCGACTGCTCCACCCTGTGGTCGCTGGAAATGGTCAAGCTCGGCTGGGCCGACGGCGAATCCTTCCTCGCCCATGAGCAGGAGCTGATGCGCCAGTACGCCGCCGGCACCCTGGCCATGGAGGACTACATGACCTTCACCCTGTCGCCGCTGGTCGGCCGCACACCCGAGGAGATCGCCCATGTGGTCGAGCCCTTCGTCGAGGACGTGATCGAACCGGTTCTCTACAGCGATGCCAGCCGAGCCCTCGCCGCGCACCGCGCCGCAGGCGACCGCCTGCTGGTGATCTCGGCTTCGGCGCATTTCCTGGTCAGCGCGATTGCCGAGCGTTTCGGTATCGACGAGGTATTGGCCATCGACCTGGAGCAGCAGCACGGTTTCTACACGGGGCGCACCGAAGGCGTGCTGACCTATCGTGAAGGCAAGGTGATCCGCCTGGAAAGCTGGATGATCGAACAGAACGAGACGCTCGCCGGCTCCTGCTTCTACTCCGACTCACGCAACGACCTGCCGTTGCTGCAGGTGGTGGACAACCCCTTCACCGTCAACCCGGATCCGACCCTGCGCGCATATGCCGAGCAAGCCGGCTGGCCGATCCTCAAGTGGCGCTAGCGCGATCCGTGGGAGCAATAGAAAAAATGCCGTTCCCCCAGGTGAACGGCATTTTCATTGGACGCAAAGGCGTTATCGGCAAACGACGCGGTACAGCTCATCGCTACGCTCGAGCTGACGCAGACGCGGGTTGTTCTCGCTGACCGACACCATCTCCGCACTGTCACAGTTGAGCAGATAGGTCTGGTGGGTGAGCCGGTCCACATACTCCTTCTCGAAGCGATAGAGGATGAACTGCTTGATGCGTTGCCCATCCTGCTCAGCGCTCTGGATATTACCGGTATCCACCACGCTGAAACCCACGGTCATCGGCATCAGATAAGTCCAGGGTCGCAGAATCTGCTGCTCGAGCTCATATTCGACGACCGCCGAGCCTGCGGGCAGTTGACTCTGCTTGTGCTCGGCCCAGGAGTATTCGTAGTAGATCTGATAGCCCAGCATTCCCAAACCCGCGAAAGCAGGAACGATCCACCCTGGCAATTTCTTTCCGCTCAACGAACGCAGCAGGAAACCAATACTCGCGGCCCCAAGGCCGGCGAACACCAATGCAACCAAGTGCCAGATCATAGATTTTTCCGAAAATAAGGCGGGCTTCCTTTTCAGGGGAAGCCCGCTTGGATCGAACCCGAACCGAATGCTCGTCCCGGTTCGTCAGGGGTGTCAATCAGTGGCTGATGGCACCGCCAGCACCCTTCGGATAACGGACGCTTTCCACCAGATCCTGAACTTCCTGAGGTGGTGGCGCCGTCACGCGGGAAACTGCGAACGCCACCGCGAAGTTGATCAGCGCACCCACGCTACCGATGGACAGCGGGGAGATCCCCAGCAGCCAGTTGTCAGGCGTGTTCGGCAGGGTATTGGTGCCCGGAATGAAGAACCAGCCCAGGTAGATGAAGATATACACCACCGTGAACAACAGGCCGGCAACCATACCCGAAACCGCGCCAGCGCTGTTAACACGCTTGGAGAAAATCCCCATCATCAACACCGGGAAGATCGACGACGCGGCAATACCGAAGGCCAGCGCCACCACCTGCGCGGCGAAGCCTGGTGGATTGAGCCCAAGGTAGGTCGCCACCAGAATCGCCACGCCCATGGAGATACGCGCCGCGAGCATTTCCGACTTTTCACTGATCTTCGGATTGATGATCGTCTTGATCAGGTCATGACTGACCGCCGAGGAGATCGCCAGCAACAGCCCCGCCGCCGTCGACAGCGCCGCCGCGATGGCGCCCGCCGCGATCAGACCAATCACCCAACCTGGCAGGTTGGCGATTTCCGGGTTGGCCAGAACCAGAATGTCGGAGTTCACTTCCAGCTCGTTGCCATTCCAGCCACGCTCAGAGAAGTCGGCAGTCGGGTTGTACATCTGGATGCGACCGTCGTTGTTCTTGTCCTCGAACTTAATCAGGCCGGTGTTTTCCCAGTTCTTCACCCACTCCGGACGCTCGGCGTACTCCAGCGACGGCTGCTCCACACCATTGGGGTAAACGGTGGTGATCAGGTTCAGACGCGCCATGGACGCGACCGCCGGTGCAGTGGTGTACAGCAGGGCGATGAACACCAGCGCCCAGCCAGCGGACGAACGTGCATCGGAAACCTTCGGTACGGTGAAGAAGCGAATGATCACGTGCGGCAAACCAGCCGTACCGATCATCAGCGACAGGGTAAACAGCACCATGTTGAACTTGTTGGAGACATCCGCGGTGTAGTCCTGGAAGCCCAGCTCACGCACCACTTCGTTGAGCTTGCTCAGCAGCGGCATACCGGATTCGGTATGGGTGCCGAACATGCCCAGTTGCGGCAACGGGTTGCCAGTCAATTGCAGCGAAATGAACACCGCCGGAATGGTGTAGGCGACGATAAGCACGACGTACTGGGCCACCTGGGTGTAGGTGATGCCCTTCATGCCACCGATGACGGCGTAGATGAAGACCACCGCCGAAGCGATCCAGATACCGGTGGAGTTGCTGACTTCCAGAAAGCGCGCGAACGCCACACCCGCTCCGCTCATCTGGCCGATCACGTAGGTGATCGAGGTGAGCAGCAGCGCGATGACGGCGGTGAGACGTGCACCTTTGCTGTAGAAGCGATCGCCCACGAAATCCGGCACGGTGAACTTGCCGAACTTGCGCAGGTAGGGCGCCAGCAGCATGGCCAGCAGCACATAGCCACCGGTCCAGCCCATCAGGAAGGATGAGTTGACGTAACCGACGGAAATCAGACCCGCCATGGAAATGAAGGAAGCCGCCGACATCCAGTCGGCGGCGGTCGCCATGCCATTGGGAATGGGGCCTACGCCGCCGCCAGCGACGTAGAACTCCTTGGTGGAACCGGCTCGTGCCCAGAGCGCAATGGCGATGTAGAGGGCGAACGACGCCCCCACGAAGAGGATGTTGATTGCGAATTGACTCATGCGGGCTTACTCCTCAAGGCCATATTCTTTGTCGAGTTTGTTCATCCTCCAGCTGTAGTGGAAAATCAGAACGACAAAGGTGAGGATCGAGCCTTGCTGAGCGAACCAGAAACCAAGATCCGCTCCACCGACGGAGATGCCCGCCAACAGTGGCCGCAAGATGATGCCGAAACCGTAGGAACACAGAGCCCAAACCACCAGACTCCAGAAGATCAGGCGAAGGTTCGCCGCCCAATAGGCCTCAGCGTTGGATTTCTCATCTGCCATAGGTATTGCCTCTTTCATTGTTGTTATTGGAATTAGAGGGCTCGATCCTACAAAGGAACGCTGACAGGCGGACTAAGACATTAGTCTGAAATACCCAATCGCTATATTGACTTCCTCAACAAGCCATCGCTCTAGCACGGGCGTTCCAGCACTTTCTCAAGCTTTTCCATGCCACAGACAGGCAGCCCATTCAGCTTTTGATGTTGTAACTTGGCATTTCGACAGAGTTGGCAAGCCAGGTCGTTTACAACGCTGTTCATCGATACGCAGCAGACTTTGAGCAAGTTCTCAGAGCACTCGCATGATTGTCCCGCAAGCCTCGATCAATACCGCCACCAATTCACGGGCATAACCGGGTAGCTGCGGTCTGGCATGCAGCGCCACCTCGACCGGCGGCACGGCGGGAAAGCCATCGGCCTCACTCAGCTCGCGGTGTTCCGCGGTGATCAGCCGGCGCGGCAGCAGGGTCAGACCCAGCCCACCTTCGGCCGCCGCACTGACGCCGGGCAAACTGCTGCTGACGTAGGCGATGCGCCAGGACTTACCCATGGCATCCAGCGCATGGGTCATTTCCAGGCGATACAGGCCGTTGGGGGGGAACACCGCCAGCGGCACCGGATTGCGCGCCAGCACCGGGCGTGCGCGGCTGTCCAGCCAGGCCACCGGTTCGGCCCAACTGGCCAGGCCCTTGGCGCTGCCGGCACGCTGCTTGATCAGCGCCAGATCCAGCTCTCCGGCATTGAAAGCGCGCCATACGTCATGGCTCAGGCCGCTGGTGATCTCCAGACGGATACCGGGATGCGCGTCAGCGAAATCAGCCAGATAAGGCGTCAGGCTGTTGGCCGCGAAGTCGTCCGGCACGCCCAGGCGCACCTCACCTTCCAGGGTGTTCTGCCCCAGCGCCAGCAGCGCCTCGTCCATCAGCGCGACGATGCGCTGGGCATAGCTGAGCAGGCGCTCGCCCTCGGTGGTGGTGACCACGTAGCGGCCACTGCGATCGAGCAGTTCGGCGCCAATCTGCTCTTCCAGACGGCGGATCTGTTGGCTGACGGTGGACTGGGTCAGGTGCAGACTGGCCGCGGCCCGGGTAAAGCCGCCGGTCTGCACCACGGCGAGAAAACTGCGCAGAAGAACCGGATCGAGCACGGCGACACCCCATCATGAAATCCACTGACCCGCATTCTACTATTTAATTTCCGAATCGGTTCACGATCTCCTTATAGTGTCCCGGTCAGTTTCCCGCGCGGGGTCGAGCCCTGCGTCATCAACCCGTAGAGGCCATCGCCCGATGAGCAAGTCTCCCTACTATTACGCCCCACATGGCGGCCACCCAGGTCAGGAGCAATTGCTCACTGACCGCGCCATGTTCACCGAAGCCTACGCCGTGATTCCCAAAGGCGTGATGCGTGACATCGTCACCAGCCACCTGCCTTTCTGGGACAACATGCGCATGTGGGTCATCGCCCGCCCGCTGACCGGTTTCGCCGAAACCTTCTCGCAGTACATCGTCGAAGTCGGCCCGAACGGTGGCAGCGACAAGCCGGAACTGGATGCCACTGCCGAAGGCGTGATCTTCGTCGTCGAAGGCGAGTTCAGCCTGACACTCAACGGCACCCAGCACGCCATGCGTCCGGGCAGCTACGCCTTCATCCCACCACAAAGCGACTGGTCGCTGCGCAACAACGGCAGCGAAGCCGTGCGCTTCCACTGGCTGCGCAAGGCCTACCAACCGGTCGAAGGCGTGCCCTATCCGGAAGCGTTCGTCACCAACGAGCAAGACATCGAACCGATCGTCATGCCGGGTACCGAAGGCCGCTGGAGCACCACGCGCTTCGTCGACATCAAGGACATGCGCCATGACATGCACGTCAACATCGTCAACTTCGAGCCGGGCGGCGTGATTCCGTTCGCCGAAACCCACGTCATGGAGCACGGCCTGTATGTGCTGGAAGGCAAGGCGGTGTATCGCCTGAACCAGGACTGGGTCGAGGTCGAGGCTGGTGACTTCATGTGGCTGCGCGCCTTCTGCCCGCAGGCCTGCTATGCCGGTGGCCCGAGCCGCTTCCGCTACCTGCTGTACAAGGATGTGAACCGCCAGATGCCGCTGACCCTGGGCGGCCTGAAGCGCTGAGGGATGTCTTTTCGTAGGGTGCGCCGCGCGCACCGACGATGCGGCACCGTGATACCGGTGCGCATGGCGCACCCTACAAAAGCGGCCCATCGCTACTGCATGAGCACGCTCCCCCAGCCATAAAAAAGGCCACCCCAAGGGGTGGCCTTTTTCATTCATACAGCAACCGATCAGCTATGGCGGATCAGGTGATCGAAGGCCGAAAGCGATGCTTTCGAACCTTCGCCCATGGCAATGACAATCTGCTTGTACGGCACAGTGGTCACGTCACCGGCAGCGAACACGCCTGGCACGTTGGTGTTGCCCTTGGCATCGACGACGATCTCACCGAAGCGGTTGAGCTCGATGGTGCCTTTGAGCCAGTCACTGTTGGGCAGCAGACCGATCTGCACGAAGATGCCTTCCAGCTCGACGGTGTGCAGTTCCTCGGTGGTGCGATCCTTGTACACCAGGCCGTTGACCTTCTGCCCGTCGCCCTTGACCTCGGTGGTCTGTGCGCTCTTGATCACAGTCACGTTCGGCAGGCTGTAGAGCTTCTTCTGCAGCACGGCGTCGGCACGCAGGGTGTCGGCAAACTCCAGCAGGGTCACGTGAGCGACGATACCGGCCAGGTCGATGGCAGCCTCGACACCAGAGTTACCGCCGCCGATCACCGCCACGCGCTTGCCCTTGAACAGCGGGCCGTCGCAGTGCGGGCAGAAGCACACGCCCTTGGCCTTGTATTCCTGCTCGCCCGGCACACCCATTTCACGCCAGCGGGCGCCGGTGGCCAGAATCACGGTCTTGGCCTTGAGCGAAGCACCGCTCTCGAACTTGACCTCGTGCAAACCACCTTCGGCAGCCGCCGGCACCAGGGCCGAGGCGCGTTGCAGGTTCATGATGTCGACTTCGTATTCCTTGACGTGCTCTTCGAGGGCACGCACCAGTTTCGGGCCTTCAGTCTCCTTGACGGAGATGAAGTTCTCGATGGCCATGGTGTCGAGCACCTGGCCGCCGAAGCGCTCGGCGGCAACACCGGTACGGATGCCCTTGCGCGCAGCGTAGATCGCAGCAGCAGCACCCGCCGGGCCACCACCAACCACCAGCACATCGAAGGCGTCCTTGGCGCTCATCTTCTCGGCGTCGCGGTTGGCAGCACCGGTATCGATCTTGGCGAGGATTTCCTTCACCTCCATACGGCCGGAGGCGAACACTTCACCATTGAGGTAGATACTCGGCACGGCCATGATCTGGCGACGCTCGACTTCTTCCTGGAACAGCGCGCCGTCGATGGAGACGTTGCGGATATTGGGGTTGAGCACTGCCATCAGGTTCAGTGCCTGCACCACGTCCGGGCAGTTCTGGCAGCTCAGCGAGAAGTAGGTCTCGAACTCGAACTTGCCTTCGATGCTCTTGATCTGCGCAATGGTGTCAGCGTCCAGCTTGGACGGGTGGCCGCCCACTTGCAGCAATGCCAGTACCAGCGAGGTGAACTCATGACCCATGGGGATGCCGGCGAACGTCAGGCCGATATCCGCACCAGGGCGATTCAGCGAGAACGATGGACGACGGGCGTCGTTGCCATCGGTCTTCAGGGTGATCTTGTCGGTCAGGCCGACGATGTCTTGCAGCAGCCCGAGCAGCTCCTGGGATTTCGCGCCGTCATCGAGGGACGCAACGATCTCGAACGGCAGGGTGACCTTTTCCAGGTAGGCCTTCAACTGGGCTTTAAGATTGGCGTCCAACATGGCGGAAATTCCTCAAATACAAAAATTCGGGCAATAAAATGCCCGGACGGATCGCGCCCGGGCATCGGGCACCACAAGGGCCGGTTGATGGCCCAAACAGCGCAGGTAGCAATTGCAAAACGGATTTCAGAGCGTCGCGAGCGACGGCTAGGCAAGGCGTAATCTGCTGAGGGCATGACAATGCCCGAGTCTGATTACAGCGCTGCCTAGCCGAACGCAGCAGCTCTGAAGCCGTTTTTAGATCTTGCCAACCAGATCCAGCGAAGGAGCCAGAGTGGCTTCGCCTTCTTTCCACTTGGCCGGGCAAACCTGACCCGGGTTAGCGGCGGTGTACTGAGCGGCCTTCAGCTTGCGCAGGGTCTCGGAAACGTCACGAGCGATTTCGTTCGAGTGGATTTCCAGAGTCTTGATCACGCCTTCCGGGTTGATCACGAAGGTGCCACGCAGTGCCAGACCTTCTTCCGGAATGTGCACGCCGAAAGCGTTGGTCAGTTGGTGAGTCGGGTCACCGATCAGCGGGAACTGGGCCTTGCCAACGGCTGGCGAAGTTTCGTGCCATACCTTGTGCGAGAAGTGGGTGTCGGTGGTCACGATGTAGACCTCGGCACCGGCCTTCTGGAACTCGGTGTAGTTGTTGGCAGCGTCTTCGATCTCAGTCGGGCAGTTGAAGGTGAAGGCAGCCGGCATGAAGATCAGCACGGACCACTTGCCCAGCAGGGACTGCTCGGTGAGCTCAACGAACTCGCCAGCGTGGAAAGCGTTGACCTTGAACGGTTGCACTTGAGTGTTGATGAGGGACATTGCTGACTCCTTCTGAGGTTTCTGTGAGGGGTTGAAAATCTACAGGTGCTATCTTAGCTACCTAACAGAAAAAAGCTTATTGATTACGGCCATGATATCGATTGAATGCACCAATCGATCGAGAAGCCCGCGCCAGACGCGGGCTGGAGACCTGAATCAAGCCTGATCGGCATCGATCAGCAGCGCCAGTTTACCTGCCACTTGGTTACCAGCGAGTGTCTCGAATGCGGCTTCACTGTCTTTGATCGCAAAACTGCGCTCCAGTTGCGGCTTTAATCGTCCCTCGGCGAACAGCGGCCAGACATGCTGCTGCAGATCGCGCAACAGATCGGCCTTGAACTGGTCATCGCGGTTGCGCAGGGTCGAGCCGATCAGCTGAATGCGCTTGCCCAATACCTGCGCCAGATCCAGCGTGGCTTCGCGGCCGCCCATCAAGCCGATGTTGATCCAACGCCCATCACGCGCCAGCAGTTCGAGGTTGAGCTGCGCATATTGCCCACCTACCGGATCGAGAATCACGTCGAAGGGGCCGAAGTCGCGCAGGCTCTGCAGATCCTCGCCACGTAGCGCGCCGCCCTGGGCACCGAGCGCCTCGCAGTAAGCCAGGCGCTCGGCCGAGCCGACACTGACCCAGCACGGGCTGCCGAATGCCTTGCACAATTGAATACCTGCAGAGCCAACGCCGCTGGCCCCGGCATGCAACAACACCTTCTCACCTGGCCGCAGGCCGCCGAGCTGGAACAGGTTGAGCCAGGCGGTGGCATAGACCTCAGGCAATACAGCCGCTTCCACCAGGCTGACACCTTCGGGCACCGGCAATGCATGGCGTGCATCGAGCACCACCTCTTCGGCCATGCCGCCGCCAGCCAGCAAACAACAGACCTGATCGCCAACCTGCCAGGCACTACCGGCGCCGACTTCGATGACCACACCGGAGCATTCCAACCCAAGCGCCTGGCTGGCCCCCGGTGGTGGAGGATACAGGCCGGCGCGCTGCAGAAGGTCGGCGCGGTTGAGCCCAGCGGCGGCCACCTTGACCCTGATCTGCCCCGCATCACATGCCAGTGCCGGTTGCTCCAGCCATTCCGCACGCCCTTCGACGCCTTGCAATGCCTTCATGCTGCCTCCATAGTGCAAGTGAACGAGCCCGACGCTGACCGTCGGGCTTTCGCTTAGCGCCAACGGAACCTGGCGCCCTCAATTACGGCCTAATATGCGTTATCACTTGCCACTACGTCGAATCAGCATGAAGCGCTCTCTCGCAAGCACCGCCCTCGCCCTTGTCCTTGGCTTCAGCGCTCTGCCGCTGGCCGCCAAGACCACCACTGCCGCCAGCTGGGAATATCTGCAGCCAGATCGCGAGCAGGTGATTGCCAGCCTCAACGTGGTGGAGCTGCTGCGGCGGCATCACTACAACAAGCCGCCGCTGAACGACGAACGCTCGATCCAGATCTATGACAACTACCTGAAGTTGCTCGATCCGACGCGCAGCTATTTCACCGCGGCCGACATCGCCGAATTCAACCAGTGGCGCACCAAGTTCGATGATCTGCTGAAAAGCGGCGACCTCGAACCCGGTTTCGCCATCTATCGCCGTCACCTGACGCGCCTGCAGGAGCGGATCGACTTCGCCCTGGCAGAGCTCGCCAAGGGCGTCGACAAGATCGACTTCAGCATCGACGAAACCCTGGAAGTGGATCGCGAGAAAGCGCCCTGGGCGAAAAACCGCGCCGAACTCGACGACCTGTGGCGCAAACGCGTCAAGGACGAAGTGCTGCGCCTGAAGATCGCCGGCAAGGAAACCAAGGATATTCAGGAGCTGCTGACCAAGCGCTACAAGAATCAGGCGGCGCGCCTCAAGCAGACCCGCGGCGAGGATGTGTTCCAGGCCTACATCAACGCCTTCGCCACCACCTACGACCCGCATACCACCTACCTCTCGCCGGACAACGCGGAAAACTTCGATATCAACATGAGCCTGTCGCTCGAAGGTATCGGCGCCGTTCTGCAGAGTGACAACGAGCACGTCAAGGTCGTACGCCTGGTGCCAGCCGGCCCGGCTGAAAAGAGCAAGCAGATCGCCCCGGCCGACAAGATCGTCGGCGTCGCACAGGGCACTGGTGAAATGGTCGACGTGATCGGCTGGCGCCTGGATGAAGTGGTCAAGCTTATCCGTGGCCCGAAAGGTTCGACCGTGCGCCTGGAAGTGATCCCGGCGAGCAATCCGCCCAGTGACCAGACCAGCAAGGTCGTCACCATCACCCGTGAAGCGGTCAAGCTGGAAGAGCAGGCCGCCAAGAAGAAGGTGCTGAACCTGCAGCACGATGGCCGTGACTACAAGCTCGGCGTGATCGAACTGCCGGCCTTCTACCTCGACTTCAAGGCCTTCCGTGCCGGCGATCCGAACTACAAGAGCACCACCCGCGACGTCAAACGCCTGCTCGACGAACTGCAGGCCGAGAAAGTCGATGGCGTGGTCATCGACCTGCGCAACAACGGCGGTGGCTCCCTGCAGGAGGCCACCGAACTGACCAGCCTGTTCATCGAACAAGGCCCAACCGTACTGGTGCGCAACGCCGACGGTCGCGTCGATGTGCTCGCCGACGAGAACAAGGGCATCTACTACAACGGCCCGCTCGCCGTTCTGGTGAACCGCCTGTCCGCCTCCGCCTCGGAGATTTTCGCAGGCGCCATGCAGGACTATCACCGTGCACTGATCCTCGGCGGTCAGACCTTCGGTAAAGGCACCGTGCAGACCATCCAGCCGCTCAACCATGGCGAGCTGAAGCTGACCCTGGCCAAGTTCTATCGCGTTTCCGGCCAGAGCACCCAGCACCAGGGCGTGATCCCCGACATCCTCTATCCGGATGTCATGGATACCAAGGACATCGGCGAAAGCGCCCTGCCTGCCGCCCTACCCTGGGACAGCATTCGCCCGGCCATTACGCCCGAGCTGGATCCGATCAAGCCGTTCCTCAGCGAGCTCAAGGCACGCCATGACCAACGCACCGCCAAGGATCCGGACTTCGTCTTCACCCGCGACCGCCTGACCCTGGCCAAGAAGCTGATGGCCGAAACCACCGTCAGCCTCAACGAGAAGACGCGCCGTGCGCGCCAGGCGGAAGTCGAGGCCAAGCAATTGGCACTGGAGAACAACCGTCGCGAGGCCAAGGGCGAAGAACCGCTCAAGGAGCTGGCGAAAGAAGACGAGGATGCGCTGCCAGTCGCCGACGAGAAGAGCACACCGGAAGACGACGCCTACCTGGCCGAGTCCGGTCGTATCCTGCTCGACTACCTGGGGTTGAACCCGTCGCTGGCGCTGCACTGACAGGCAAGTAGTCTAACGTCATCAAATCGTCATCGAACTGTCGTGAAATGCAGGGGCCGGCCAAAAACCGGCCCCTTCGTTTTCCGGCAGATCGAGAACACCATGACCGTCACCGAGCAGTTGAGCGCACTGGGTAACATCCTCGCTCACGGCGACCTCAGCAGCCTGTTCCAGCCCATCGTTTCGCTTTCCGAGCAACGCATTCTCGGCTACGAAGCCTTGACCCGCGGCCCCTCGAACAGTCCGCTGCACTCACCGCTGACGCTGTTCGCCGTGGCCCGCCACGCCGGGCGCCTGAGCGAACTGGAAATGGCCTGTCGCAAGAGCGCCTGCAGAGGCTTCAGCGCCCTGGGCCTGGACGGCAAGCTGTTTCTCAACGTCTCGCCAGAGTCGTTGCTCGACCCCAGCCACCAGCCGGGACGCACCCTGAAACTGCTGCAGGCCTTCGGCATCCCACCCAGCCAGGTGGTGATCGAACTCACCGAGCAATCGCCCACCGAAGACTTCGGCCTGCTCGACAACGCCCTGCACCACTACCGCGCCATGGGATTTTCCATCGCCCTCGATGATCTCGGCGCCGGTTATTCCAGCCTGCGCCTGTGGTCGGAGCTGCGCCCGGACTACGTGAAAATCGATCGCCATTTCATCGATGGCATCCACCTGGACGCAGTGAAGCGCGAATTCGTCGGCTCCATCCTGAAAATGGCCACGGCCTCTCGCGCCCAGGTGATCGCCGAAGGTATCGAGCAAGCTGAAGAACTGGCGGTACTGGCGGAAATGGGCGTTGACCTGGTGCAGGGTTATCTGCTCAGCCGGCCGCAGGAAAAGCCGCCGCGTGACGCCCGGCAACTGCTACCGAGACTGCAAAGCAGCCAGACCAGCCTCGGCGAGGAAAGTCACGACCTCAGTGCCCTGCTCAACGAGCAGCCTGCGGTCGACCAGCACACGGCCATCGCCGAGGTGTTGGACGCATTCCGCGCTCAGGCCAATCTCAACTCGCTGGCGGTGCTGGATCAGCACAATCAGCCAGTCGGTATCGTCCACCGTCACTCACTCTCCGAAGCCCTGCTCAAACCCTTCGCCACCGACCTGTTCGCCCGCAAGCCGATCAGCCGCCTGATGAGCCAGGACTTTCTCGCCGTGGAGCTGACGCAATCGCTGCAGAAGGTCAGCCGCTTGCTCACCAGCCGCGCGCGCCAGCGCATCGAAGAAGACTTCATCATCATCCAGGACGGGCGCTACCGGGGCCTGGGCCGCGTCATCGACGTGCTCAAGCTGATCACCGAGCAAAAACTGCAACAGGCGCGCCACGCCAACCCACTGACCCTGCTACCGGGCAACGTACCGATCCAGCAGTGCCTTACTCGCCTGCTGCAACAACAGCGCGAGGCGGCGGTGTGTTACGTCGATATCGACAGCTTCAAACCCTTCAACGATATCTATGGCTATGCCAAGGGCGACGAGGTGCTGCTGTGCCTGGCCCAGTGCCTGAACGACAAGGTGGATCCCGCGCGTGACTTCGTCGGCCATATCGGCGGCGACGACTTCATGCTGGTGCTCGGTTCCAGCGATTGGCGCGACAAGCTTGGCCGTCTGATCGAGGATTTCCAGGGTCAGTGCCGGCGGTTCTATCGGGAAGAGCACCTGCAGGCCGGCTGCTTCAGTGCACACAATCGACAGGGCCAGCGCCAGGAGTACGCGCTGCTGTCACTCTCCATCGGTGTGGTCTATCTGCGCAGCGATGATTGCGCGCAACTGGACGCCTCGCGGCTGGCGGAGCTTGCCTCCGAAGCCAAGCGCCAGGCCAAGGCGATACCGGGCTATAGCCTGCATATTCTCGATGGATCAGCGGCCTGAACGAGATACCTCGTCCGCTTGCGCCGCATAACGCTCGGCCAATGTGGAATCGGCCGCAACACCGGGCGCGCCGTCACGGTACAGCTGACTGAGACGACTGGCTGCGAGCGGGTGCCCGGCTGCCAGCGCTTGCGTCCAGTAGCGCACGGCCTCCTGGCCGTCCGGTGCCTGCCGGGTGTTGCCTTGCAGGGCCTGAGCCCCCAACTGGTAGGCAGCCTTGCCATCACCCCCGGCAGCAGCCAGGCGCAGCAGACGCAGCCCCTCCTCGCGCGCGCCCAGTCCTTGCCCGCGAAACAGCAGGATATGGCCATAAAAGCTCTGCGCCGAAGTGTCGCCCAGGTTGGCCATGCGCCCGTACTGGCCCTGCATCCACTGCCAGGCACGCGGCTGACGCATCACCCATGGCCAATGGAACAGCCGCCGGGCCAACCAGTAGCCCAGCCGAGCGCGTAGCCGCCAGAGCAGCCTAGACATCGGCGGGATAATCGAATTCGAACACACGCACCACCTCTGCTGCGTGCCAGGACGCTGCAGCGACACCATCGGAAGCGCCACTGAAACGCCCCAGACGCGTTACGCAGTCGAAGAAACCGGTACGTGGCAAACGGCTGGCCCCCTGACTGATCACCAACGCGCTGCGCAGGGGACGCTCGGCACGGGCATCGAGCGCAGCCAGATGTTCAAGTGCCGCGGTGAGGGTCTGCATGGCAGGCGTCGGTAGATCGAGGCGCTCAATCAGCGCGCGATAGGTCAGCAGATGACGTTGGCGCCGGGCATCATCCAACTCGGCGAGCAGGGCCTGCCAGTGCTGGCGACTGATGCGCACGCTCAAGACCAGCCCTCCAGGCCCAGCTCCCAAGCCAACGAACGCAGGATTGCGGCATCGGGTTGGCGCTCACCGCTTTCGATCATGGCCAGATAGTGGGGGCTGATGCCCACACTGCGGGCCAGTGCTTCCGGGCTCAAGCCCTTGGCCTCACGCAGCGTTTGCAGTTGTTCCAGAGGCGCGCGATTGGCTGTCGGAGCCGGCGTGGGGGTCGCGGTTACGGCAGGTTCCTGGCGCCCTGCCGCCTTCAACAAGGCCTGGTAATCGGCCCAGGGCAGTACGGCGTATTCCGGTTCACCGTCGCGGGCAATGATTTGCACAGTCATGGAGCTCTCCATCTCAATAACGCCGTTGGAAAGCAGGATCGACGATCTCGGCACCTTCCTTGCGAACTGCCATCTTAACAGGCACCCGCCCAGCAGAGCGTGCTCAATAGCACTGAGAGCGATGCTTAACCGCAGGCATGGCTCCCGCTGCGCACTGCGTCTCTAAGAGCGCGCTCAAAGTCTGCTGCGCGTCGGCCATACAGCGTTGAAATCAAGCTGGAACGCCAGCCCGGTCAGAATGCTCATTTACAGCTCGTAAACTCGAATGCGAGCCCAGTGCGTTCTTCGCTCGATTCGCGGGGCCGCCATCGGTATTGCCTGGC
>PJUK01000297.1_pt1 | contig 20665 bp, 18 predicted proteins | sample 1512211 | NCBI WGS metagenome assembly PJUK01 (sample SAMN08177668, study PRJNA422409) | Feces metagenome, whole genome shotgun sequencing project.
AATAACGACGCGGCGGAGCGGTCGACGAAGCCGAAACGCTAAAACACATCACGGTCCCCGGGCTCCGCCCGGCCGCTCCGCGCCTCCCCGAACCTGTCGCCGAAAGGCGGGAGCACGAGAACCCATGCCTGCGCCGACCCCCTCAGTCGCTCCGCGACAGCTCCCCCAGAGGGGGAGCATCTGCGGCGATAGATCCTCCCCCCCTGGGGGAGGTGGCCCGGAGGGCCGGAGGGGGTCAGCGCCGGCGTTAAGACGCCACCCCTCAAGGAACCTCCCCCGTGGGGGAGGTTGCTGAAGGCCTCACCCCGGCGCGCGTTCGCTCCAGAGGTCGAGATCCGTCTCATGCCCGATCAGGGCCAGGCCCGAGGCGATCGACTCGAACTCGCCGCCGCTTTCGATGCGCTCGGCCCCGAAGCGGCGCAGGAAGATGTCGCGCACGGCCGGCACGAACGACGAGCCGCCGGTCAGGAACACGCGGTCGACGCCCTGCGCGGCCAGGCCCGAACGCTCCAGGGCCTGGTCCACGGCGGTCTCGATGGCCTTCAGTTCCGAGGCGATCCAGCCCTCGAACTCCTCGCGGGCCACCTCGCGCTCGATCTCCACCGAGCCGGCCTTGAACGAGAACCGCGCGCTCTCCTGGCTCGACAGCGCCTCCTTCAGGCCCGAGACCGAGCGGTAGAGGGCGTAGCCGTGGTTGTCGTCGAGCACCTCGATCAGCCGGGCGATCTTCTCCGGCTCGACCGCCGTGCGCTCCAGGGCGCGGATGTCGCGCATGTCCTTGGACGCCCGCAGCAGGGCCAGCTGGTCCCAGCGGGCGAAGGCGGTGTAGTAGCGCTGCGGGATCGGCAGGCGGCTGGACATGGCCTTGTACAGGCTGCCCTTGCCCAGTTCTGGCGAGACGACGTTGTCGATGATCCGGTAGTCGAAGGCGTCGCCGGCCACGCCGACGCCCGAACGGGCCAGGGGCACCGAGCGCAACTGGCCCCCGTGGCGCTCGAACCGGACGATCGAGAAGTCGCTGGTGCCGCCGCCGAAGTCGGCCACCAGCACCGTGGCGTCCTCCTTCAGTTGGCGGGCGAAGAAGAACGCCGCGCCGACCGGTTCGTGGGCGTAGCGGATGTCGGAGAAGCCGAGCCGCTCGAACGCGGCCTCGTAGCGGCGCAGCGCCAGGGCCTCGTCGGGATTGCCGCCGGCGAAGGTCACCGGCCGGCCGACGATCACCCGCGGCGGCAGGTCGCTCATCTGGCCGCCGGCATGGTCGCGCAGCTTGAACAGGAAGGCGGCCAGGAGGTCTTCGAACAGGTAGCGCTTGTCGAGGATGCGGGTCTCGGTGAAGGCGGCGCTGGCCGCGAAGGTCTTGAACGACTGGACGAAGCGCGTCTCCAGCGGATCCTCGACATAGGCCTCGATGGCCCAGGGGCCGGCCTCGATGACGCGCTCGCTGGGAGCGCCGTCCGGTCCGGCCAGCGAATGGAAGCTCAGGGCCGATCGGAACGCGAAGATGTCCTTCTCGCCGACGGGAAAGCGCACCAGGCGCGCGGGACCGGTTCCGTCGGCGATCGCGACGACGGTGTTGGTGGTGCCAAAATCGATGCCGATCGTCGGCTGGACGGCGGACGTCATGGGAAAAGCTCGGGCCGGGGAGGGGCCGTGCGTCCTACAGCCGTGAGCGCGGGGGTCAAGCGACTTAACCGGGTTTTTACGCCACAGCCGAAAAACTGCGTTCGACTACCGCGAATCCGGCGCGGACCAGACAAACATCCGGGGGGAAACGAACATGAAGCTCGACGATCTCAAGATCGCGTCGAAGGTCGCCTTGCCGGCCGTCGTGCTGGGCGCGGCGGTGCTCGGCTGCACCGGCCTGGGCGTCTGGCAGCAGAAGAGCCTGGATGCGGCCACCAGCCGCCTGGTCGAGCACCGCGCCCCCGCCGAGGTGCAGTCGGCCCGCTTCAGCCGTCGCCTGGCCATGATGGGCCATGCCGCCCACCGCACGGTCACCTACGACGGCGCCTCGGCGCAGGCCGCGGCCGCCTCCAAGGAGCTCGACAAGGTCTATGCCGAGGGCAAGGACAGCCTCGACAAGATGACAGGCTTCGACCCGGCGATCACCGAGAAGGCCGAGGGCTTCCGGGCGCGTATCGACGCCCTCTACGCCGAGGCGCGCGGCGCGGCCGACAAAGGTTTGGCCAATGATGACACCGGTGCCATGTCGCATCTGGCCGTCATGGATCCGGCCATCGACGGCCTGGCCAAGGACGTGAAGGCCTGGGGCGATGCCTATCACGAGGAAACCGACGCCATGGTCACGGCCGCCCGGTCCAAGGCCGAGCGCGGCGTGCTGCTGACCCTGCTGTTCGGCGTCGCGGCGGCCCTGGGGGGCGTGGCCTTCGCGCTGTGGATCGGCGCGGTGAAGATCTCGCGGCCGGTGGCGGGGCTGTCGCGGGCCATGAACGACCTGGCGGAAGGGCGGCTCGAGGCCGCCGTGGCCGGCGCCGGCCGTCGCGACGAGGTGGGCCTGATGGCCAGGGCCGTCCAGGTGTTCAAGGACAACGCCGTGGCCCTGCGCGACGCCCAGTCCGAGCAGGCCCGCTCCCGGGCCGCCGGCGACGAGGAGCGCGGTCGCAGCGAAGCCGCCCGCGAGGCCGCGGCGCGCGAGCAGGCCTTCGTCATGCAGGCGATCGCCCAGGGCCTGTCGCGCCTGTCGCGCGGCGACCTGACCGTGAGGGTCACCGAAGCCTTCCCGGACGGCTATCGCCAGCTGCGCGACGACTTCAACGCCGCCATGGGCGATCTCGACGAGGCCATGGGCCAGATCCTGGCGGCCGTCGACGGCATCGGCCGGGGCTCCGACGAGATCGCCGCGGCCGCCGACCAGACCGCCCGCCGCAGCGAGCAGCAGGCCGCCGGCCTGGAAGAGACCGCCGCCGCCCTCGACGAGATCACCGCCACCGTCCGTCGCGCCTCGCAGGGGGCCGGCGAGGCGGCCCGCGTGGTCGGCTCGGCCCGCGGCGACGCCGAGCGCTCGGGCCAGGTGGTGCGCGGCGCGGTCGAGGCCATGACCGGGATCGAAAGCTCCTCGCGCCAGATCGGCCAGATCATCGGCGTCATCGACGAGATCGCCTTCCAGACCAATCTGCTGGCCCTGAACGCCGGCGTCGAGGCCGCGCGGGCGGGCGAGGCGGGGCGAGGCTTCGCTGTCGTCGCCCAGGAAGTCCGCGCCCTGGCCCAGCGCTCGGCCGATGCGGCCAAGGAGATCAAGACGCTGATCTCGACTTCGGCCCGCCAGGTCGACGAGGGCGTCAAGCTGGTCGGCCAGACCGGCGAGGCGCTGGAGGGCATCGTCTTCAAGGTGGGCGAGATCGACGCCCTGGTCCGCGAGCTGGCCGCCTCGGCCGGCGAACAGGCCACGGGCCTCAACGAGGTCAACGCCGCCGTCAACCAGATGGACCAGGGCGTGCAGCAGAACGCGGCCATGGTCGAGGAAGCCAACGCCGTCGCCCACGCCCTCAAGAGCGAGATCGTCGGCCTGGTGGAGATGACGAGCCGCTTCCGGGTGTCGACCGCGAGGGAGGCGCGGGGCTATCGGATGGCCGGGTAGGGCTCAGCGCTCGCGGGCGTGCTTGATACGTACGACGATGACGTTGGTGACGAAGACGCGGTACCAGACGACGTAACCGGAGTTGCCGAAGGGCGCGCTGATCCGCCGGAGACCGCCACGACCGGTCTGGCCTCGCTCTGCATGTTCGGCGAGCGACAGGATTGCCGCGACCAAGGTTTCCGCCATGCGGCTGGCGGCGTCAGGGTTCTTGTCGACGAGAAAATCTTCAAGTCTTGAAAGGTCGCGGCGAGCCTTCTCGGTCAGCCGAACCGTTCTCTTCATTTCCGGGCGGCCAGACGGGTTTCGACGTTGGCGCGGAATTCGGCGAGAATTTCTTCGGCGGGATAGGAGACGCCCGTGCGTTCGTAGTCTTCGAGCGACGCGATAGCTTCGAGCCAGTCGTCGTCAATCGCGCTGTCGATGGCGCTGATCGCGAAGGCTTCCGGCGTCATGCCCGCTGCTTTGGCAGCCAGGCGCAGGCGCTCGGCGCGTTCGGGATCGAGGTGGATGTCAGCGCCGTCGGCCATGGATCGAGGATCGCTCCGACGGATTGAGGCGTCAACGTTCGGTTCGCATTGACTTTTCCCCCGCGCACCCGTCCTTGGCGCGCTCAATCGAAAGGGCCGGGTCTTGGAACAGTTCGACGTCGTGGTGCTCGGAGCGGGCGCGGCCGGCATGATGTGCGCCATCGAGGCCGGCAAGCGCGGGCGCAGGGTGCTGATCGTCGATCACGCCAAGGCGGCCGGCGAGAAGATCCGCATCAGTGGCGGCGGCCGCTGCAACTTCACCAATGTCGGCGCCGCGCCGGCCAACTTCCTGTCGGCCAACCCGAAGTTCTGCGTCTCGGCCCTGCGCCGCTATCGCCCGGCCAACTTCATCGAACTGGTCAGGAAGCACGGCATCGCCTTCCACGAGAAGACGCTGGGCCAGCTGTTCTGCGACGGCTCCTCCAAGGAGATCATCGCCATGCTGCTGTCGGAGATGGACGAGGCCGGCGTCGTGCTGCGCCTGGAGACCGCCATCCAGGGTGTCGACCGGCAGGGCGAAGGCTTCGTCGTCGAACTGTCCAGCGGCCCCGTCGCCTGCGCCTCGCTCGTGGTGGCGACCGGCGGCAAGTCGATCCCGAAGATGGGCGCGACGGGCGTCGGCTACGACATCGCCCGTCAGTTTGGCCTGGCCATCATCGAGCCCCGCCCGGCCCTGGTGCCGCTGACCTTCGAGGCCCGCACGCTGGAGCGCCTGTCGCCGTTGTCGGGCGTCTCGGTCGACGCCGTGGTCGCCAGCGGCAAGACCAAGTTCCGGGAAGGCATGCTGTTCACGCATCGCGGCCTTTCGGGGCCCTCGATCCTGCAGATCTCGTCCTACTGGCGCGAGGGCGGCGAGATCACCGTCGACATGGCGCCGGGCGTCGACGTCTTCGCCACCCTCAAGGCCGAGCGCTCGGCCAACGGGCGTCGGGCGCTGCACACCGTGCTCGGCGAGATCGTGCCCAAGCGGCTGGCCCAGAAGATCGTCGAGGACGAGGGGATCGGCGGCAACATCGCCGACTGCTCCGACAAGGTGCTGGCCCGGGTCGCCGGCGTGGTGAACAGCTGGACCTTCAAGCCCGTGGGGTCGGAGGGCTATCGTACGGCCGAGGTGACGCTGGGCGGCGTCGACACCGACGGCCTGGATTCACGCTCGATGGAGGCCAAGGTCGCGCCGGGTCTCTATTTCATCGGCGAGGTCGTCGACGTCACCGGCTGGCTGGGCGGCTACAATTTCCAGTGGGCCTGGGCGTCGGGCTGGTGCGCGGGGCAGGCGGTCTAGAGACCCTCGCTGAAACCTCCGCGTCTCAGCGCTCGCCCCCATAAAGACGTTGGGCCGCCTCTCGAAGGAGAGGCGGCCCACGCTTTTACTTCTTCTTGAACGGCTTGCCGCCGAACTCGCCCTTGGCCTTGAAGGGCTTGGGGCCCTTGAAGGCCGGCTTGTCGCCGAAGGCGGGCTTGCCCTTGAACGGCTTGGCCGGCGCGTCGCCGAACGCCTTCGGAGCGCGCGGCTTGTATTCACGCGGGCCGTCGGCGTTGTCGCGGCTCTTGTACGGACGCGGAGCCTCGTCGCGCGACTTGAAGTCCCGCTTGGGCGGGCCGCCCTCGGCGCCGTCGTGGCGCGGCTTGAAGGCGCGCTTCGGACGCTCGTCAGAACCTTGCGGGTCGTACGGGCGCGGGGCTTCGTCGCGCGGCGGGCGCGGCTTGAACTCGCGGCGCGGACGATCTTCGCCTTCCTCGCGGGGCGGACGGGGACCACGCGGCGGACGCGGGGCGTCGCCGTCGAACTCGCGACGCGGGCCGCGCGGGGCCGGCGCCGTGGTCGGGGTGATCTGGACGTCCTCGCGCACGGTGGTCTGCACCGCCGCGCCGAACTTCACCGCCGCCTCGGCCGAGATCTCGAACTTGCTGTCGTAGTCGAAGATCCGGATCGAACCGATATCCTTCTTGGTGATGTGGCCCTGGCGGCAGATCAGCGGGATCAGCCACTTGGGATCGGCGTTGCCGCGACGGCCGACGCTGATGCGGAACCACTCCGAGCCTTCCATGCTCGTGCGCGGCTCGCGCTCGGGACGGTCGCCGAAGTCGCGGGGCTCACGCGGTTCACGCGAACGCGGACCCGGATCGGCCCCGTGGCGCGGATCGTCGTAGATTTCTTCCGGCGCCGGCAGCTTGGCGCGGCGGGTGCGGATCAGGGCCGCGGCGATCTCGGTCGGCGTGCGCTTGGCCAGCATGGCCTCGGCCAGGGCCAGATCTTCCTCGTTGGAGGTCTCGGCGAAGATCGGGTCGTCGAGAAGGCGCTCGGTGTCCTTGGCGCGGATCTCGTCGGCGCTCGGCGCGCCGCCCCAGACGCCCTCGACGCCGGCGGCGAACAGCAGCTGCTCGGCCTTGCGGCGACGGGTGTAGGGCACGACGAGGGCGGAAACGCCCTTCTTACCGGCGCGACCGGTGCGGCCCGAACGGTGCAGCAGGGTGGCCTTGTTGATCGGCAGTTCGGCGTGGATCACCAGGCCGAGGTCGGGCAGGTCCAGGCCGCGGGCGGCGACGTCGGTGGCCACGCAGACGCGGGCGTGACCGTCGCGAAGGGCCTGCAGGGCGTCGGCGCGTTCGCGTTGCGACAGCTCGCCCGACAGGCCGACGACGTCGAAGCCGCGCTCGCGCAGCTTGGCGTGCAGCGAACGGACGCTCTCGCGGGTGTTGGCGAACACCATCGCGCCGGGGCTTTCGAAGTAGCGCAGCAGGTTGACGACCGCGTGCTCGGTCTCGTTCGGCGCCACGCGCACGGCGCGATACTCGATGTCGCGGTGCGGCTCGTTGCGGTCGATCGTGTCGATCCGATAGGCGTCGTTCTGGTAGTTCTTGGCCAGGGCGATGATGTCGCGGGCCAGGGTCGCCGAGAACAGCAGGGTGCGGCGTTCGGCCGAGGCGGCGTCGAGGATGAACTCGAGGTCCTCGCGGAAGCCCATGTCGAGCATCTCGTCGGCCTCGTCGAGGACGGCGACCTTCAGTTCCGACAGGTCCAGGTGGCCGCGTTCGATGTGGTCGCGCAGGCGGCCCGGGGTGCCCACGACGATGTGGGCGCCGTAGTTCAGCGCGCGCTGCTCGCGACGGGCGTCCATGCCGCCGACGCAGTTGACGACCACGGCCTTGGCTTCGGCGTAGAGCCAGGTCAGCTCGCGGTTCACCTGCATGGCCAGTTCGCGAGTCGGGGCGATGACCAGCGCCTGGGGCAGGGCGGCGCGGTCGAAGGTCTCGGCTTCGCCCAGCAGGGTGGTGGCGGCGGCCAGGCCGAAGGCGACGGTCTTGCCCGAGCCGGTCTGGGCGCTGACCAGCAGGTCGCGGCCTTCGGCTTCGGCGTCCAGCACGGCGGCTTGGACGGGGGTGGGCTCGGCGTAACCCTGAGCAGCGAGGGCCCGCTCAAGAGCGGGGTGGGAGGCGGGGAAGGGCATCTTGGTCCAGTTCGATCCTGCAGGCGGCGCGCACACAAAAAACGCCCGCGGCCTGCGCCACGACCAAATTACGACCCCGTTGTCCCGGACCCGTCTGATTGGTCACTTGTCATGAAAATAAACCTCTCCGGCCGCCAAAACGAGGCGTTTGAGCCAGCGAGGACATTTGCAAGGGCGCGTTAAGACGCCAAACCGCCAAGAAACGCAAGGGGCGGCCGACGATTAGCGCCGACTGCGGCGCTTTGGCCGCAGGGGAGCGCAAAGAAAAACGCCCCGTCCGGAGGTCCGGACGGGGCGCTTCTGGAAGGTTCGACCTGCCGATCAGCCCTTGGGCGGAGCCATCAGGGTCAGCTTGCTGGCCGTGGCCTTGGCGGCTTCGTGCTGCGCGGGCGGCAGCGGGATCAGGCCGCGGCCCTGCAGGTAGCCGCCACGACCGGTGGCGGCGTCGGAGACGAACTCGCTGAGGAATTCCTTCAGGCCCGGGGTCACGCCGACCTGGCCCTTCTTCACGTAGATGAAGAGCGAGCGCGACACGGGGTAGGTGCCGTTGGCGATCGTCTGCGGGGTGGGCTTCACGCCGTTGACGCTGGCGCCCTTGATGACGTTGGCGTTCTCTTCGAGGAACGAGAAGCCGAACACGCCCAGCGCGCCGGGGGTCTTGGTCAGGGTGCCGACGATGGCGTTGTCGTTCTCGCCGGCGTCGATCCAGGCGCCGTCCTTGCGCATCGGGTCGACCTTGGCCTTGAAGCCCTTCTCGTCGCTGTCGTGCAGCGCCTTGGCGGTCGGGAACTTCTTGGCGCCGCCTTCGATGGCCAGCTCGACCCAGGCGTCACGGGTGCCCGAGGTGGGCGGGGGACCGTAGACCAGGATGCGGTTGGCCGGCAGGCCGGCGCCGACGTCCTTCCAGGTCTTGTAGGGGTTGCTCACGAACTGGCCGCCGCGCAGGGCGTTCTGGGCCAGGCCCAGATAGAGGTGTTCGAGCTTGAAGTTGTAGTCGGGCGACTTCTTGTCCATCGCGATGACGATGCCGTCGAAGCCGATCTTGATCTCGATGATGTCCTTGACGCCCTTGGCCTTGCAGGCCTCGTACTCGGACTTCTTCATCGGACGCGAGGCGTTGGCGATGTCGGGGAAGCCCTCGCCCATGCCGCCGCAGAACATCTTGATGCCGCCGCCGGTGCCGAGGCTCTCGACCTTGGGCGACTTCTTGCCGGTCTTCTTGGCGAAGTTCTCGGCGACGCGGGTGCTGAACGGGAAGACGGTCGACGAGCCGGCGGCCCAGACGTAGTCGCGGGCGGCGTGGGCGCTGGGAGCCAGGGCCAGCAGGCCGAGCGCGGCGGCGGCTCCGAGGAAGGCTTTCATGGACGACATCCTGATGGGTCGGCTTGGGGCCATTGGAATCTTGGACGTGTCGGGCGGACCTTTCGGGGGGAATGGTCTCCGACCTCGTCGACCGCAGATTAGCGGCGGCGAGGTCGGCTATTTGTCACAGTTCGACGACAGATTTGCGACAGGCGGCGGGTAAACGTCCGACCACGGATCAGGATGCATCCGCCGGAGGGTGACGGTCGAGGATTTCCAGCACCTTTTCCTTGGGCCGGGCGAGCACGGTTTCCTTGGGCCGGGCGAGCACGGTGCCCTTGGGCGTGACGACGATCGGGCGCTCGACCAGGATCGGATGCTCGACCATCGCCGCCAGGATCGCATCCTCCGTGGCGGCCGGACCGGTCAGGCCCAGCTCCTCGGCCGGCGTGCCCTTGACGCGCAGCAGGCCGCGGGCGCCCAGGCCCGTGCGGGCGGCCAGATCCTTCAGCTGTTCCAGCGTCCAGCCGGCCTTCAGGTACTCGACCACGGTCGGCGTGTAACCGGCCGCCTCGATGATCGCCAGCGTGTTGCGCGAGGTGCCGCATTTGGGATTGTGAAAGATGGTGACGGGGAAATCGGTCATGGCGGCCTCTTGGTCGGATGCCTGGCTGATAGCAGCCGACGGGCCTGCCGACCACGTCGTGCTCGTCGCTCCTGGATAGTAGTTGCGATTCAATCTCAATAATGCGAGAGGGACGCCCCGCCCGAAAAGGAGCGCCCCATGCGCGACGACCGGGGTCTGGACGACCCGCCGCCTTCTCTCGACGAACTGCTCTCCGAGCCCATCGTGCGCCTTCTGATGCGCCGCGACGGGGTGGAGGAGGGCGACGTGCGCAAGCTGATCGCCCGGGTCGCCCTCGTGCGCCGCCGCTAGAGCCCCCGCAGGATCAGGTTGGGCAGGACGCTGTTGTCCCATTCGGGCGTCTTGGGCGGGGCGTCGCCCACTCGCAGGACGATCAGCCGCTTGGACGGCACGATGTAGACCACCTGGTTGGAGTTGCCGCAGAACAGATAGAGATCGTCGGCGGCGTAGGGCTGGCTGTGCAGGATCTTGGGCCAGGGCGTGTCGGGCGCGGCCCAGCCGCGGCGCTCGACGTACGGGGCCCCGATATAGACGCCCAGGCCGTAGTGCGGGTTCTGCTCGGTCGGGGTGCGCATCTCTCCGACATAGCCCTCGGGGAGCAGGCGCTTTCCATCGTGCACGCCGTCGTCGATCAGCAGGATGGCCAGGCGCAGCCAGCTTTCGGCCGGCAGCAGGATGCAGCAGCCCGAATGCGCCAGGCCGCCCGGACGGTCGACCCAGATCTGTCCCCCGGGCGCCTCGATGGGCTTGAGCACCTCTTCGGAGATGAACTCGGCGTAGCGGCGGCCGGTGGCGCGCTCGATGACCAGGGCCACCAGTTCGGAGGTGGCGTTGGCGTAGTCGTAGCGGCTGCCTGGCGGGTTCACGAGCGGGTAGTCGTTGATCAGGATGTCGTCGTGGCGCGGGTGCAGATAGGCCCGGTTCAGCACGTCGGCCGGATCGGTGCTGAAGCCCTGCGGCAGGAAGCCGGTGCGCATGTCCAGCGTGTGGCGCACCAGGATGTCGGCCTTGGGCGTGCCCTTCCACTCGGTGATGAAGTCGGCCAGCGACTGGTCCAGCGACTTGATGACGCCCAGGTCGAGAGCCCGGCCGATGGCGACGGCGGTCAGCGGCTTGGCCAGCGACTTGGACGCCAGCAGCGAGGGGCGGGTCGCGCCGGCGAAGTAGGTCTCGCGCTCCAGCACGCCGTCGCGCCAGACCATGAAGGCCTTGGCGTTGCTTTGCTGGGCGTAGGCCTCGGCGGCGTCGAGGGCGGCGGCGTCGATCGTGGCCGGCGAGGCGGCGGGAATCAGCGTGCGGCCGGCGGCGCCGGGCACGGGTTCGAGCGTGTCGTAGGTCTCCTGCGGCGCATTGGCGGCGGCCTGAAAGCGCTGAAGATACAAGGACTCGTCGGCTGACGTTGCGGAAGTTTCAGCGCTCATTTCGGGCTCCGACGTTATGTGAGCCTGACCGTAAATCCACGAATTGCCACTTCGTTGACCGCGTGGTCAAATATCCGCCCTGCGAAAGAGCAGGCGACGCACAAAAGACGACTCCGACCGTTGCGGGGCTTCGTTGCGCTATCCGGCGAACGGATAGTCGGGACGTGGTTTCCGCCAGACCCCCGCCGCCACGGTCTGGAGTTCGCGTGAATCTGGAGGAGGCGTTTCGATGGAAAAAGGTGTGCCGATCAGGGCCATCAGCCGCTGCATCTCGGTGCTGCAGGCGATCAACCGGCGTGGTTCGCTGTCGATGATGGAGATCGCCCAGACCTCGGGCGTTCCCTATCCGACGGCCTGCCGCATCGTGCAGACGCTGCTGCACGAGAAGCTGATCGAGCGGGAGCCGGCGCGGAAGCGCTATCGACCGACGATGCTGGTGCAGTCGCTTTCGCACGGGTTCCAGGAGAGCGATCGCCTGGTGGCCTGCGCCCGTCCGCACATCGTCGACCTGACGGCCAAGGTGACCTGGCCCGTGTCGATCGCCACCCGGGTGGGCCAGCAGATGATGATCCGCGACTCGACCCACACGATGACGTCGCTGACGCTGAACAACTACTATCCGGGCTACACCCTGCCGATCCTGGAGAGCGCGGCCGGCAAGGCGTATCTCGCCTTCGCCTCGCCCGACGAGCAGGCGGCGGTGCTGGAGGCCTATCGCCGCGGCGAGGGCCAGGTTGATCCGCTGACGCTGCAGTACGCCGAGTCCGGCGGCATGTTCGCCGACATCATCGAGGCGGGCGTGGCGACCAAGGGGCGCAACCCCTACACGGCGACGCCCGGCAAGACCTCGTCGATCGGCGCGCCGATCTTCAACAGCGAGGGCGTCTGTGGGGCGCTGGTGCTGGTGTTCTTCTCTTCGTCGATGAAGATGCCCGACGCCGTCAAGCAGTATGGCGACAAGCTGAAGATCGCCGCGGCGGCCATCAGCCGCGACCTGTCCGAGCCCCTGTCTCGCGCCGCCTAGCGGCGCGGGATGGCGCTTCAGGCTTTCTGCTCGGGCGTTTCCCATTGCGGATAGCGTCCCATAAGGAGGATCAGCGCGCCGCTGGCGACGAAGCCGGCGGCCGCGATCGCCAGGGCGCGGCCGTAGCCGCCGTCGTGGTCGTAGAGCGCGCCGATGCCGATCGCGCCGATCGGCACGCCCAGCGAGATCGCCACGCCGATCAGGGCGTAGACCGCGCCGTACGAGCGCATGCCGAAGTAGCGGGCGACGAAGAAGGCGGCGACGTCGACTTCGCCGCCCTGCGCCGCGCCGATCAGCAGCACAGCCAGCACCGCCAGCGGCCACTGGCCGTGCCCGATCGCCAGCAGGCCCACGCCCAGCGCCGGCAGCACCAGGGCGATGGCGGCGGGGATCGGGGCCCAGAAGCGGTCGACCGCCCAGCCGACGACGATGCGGCCCAGGGCCACCGAGACGGCCAGCAGGGCCACCAGCCAGCCGGCGGCCTGGGCGTCCAGCCCCTGGTCGGTGAGGATCGGCTGCAATTGGCTGATCACGCCGGTGAGGCCCGCCGTGGCCAGCAGGATGGCCAGGGCCAGGATCCAGAAGCGGCCGGTCTTCAGGGCCTGGCTGGCGGTCAGGCCGACCTGGGAAACCTGCCGGGCGGCGGCGATCTCGCCCTCGGCCGCGCCCTTCCTGGCCAGCCAGCGGGGACGCTCCCACAGGGCCAGGAACACGGTGGGCAAGGCGACCAGCAGCGACAGGCCCGCCAGCGTCGCATAGCCGCCGCGCCAGCCGTGATGGGTGATGACGAAGTTCAGCAGCGGGGCGCTGAGCGCGGCGACCAGCGACACCCCCGTCAGGGTCAGGCCCAGCGACAGGCCGCGGCCCTTCTCGAACCAGGTGTTGACCGCCCGAGTGTAGCCGATCGGGCCGGTGCCGCTGCCCAGGATCACCAGCAGGGCGAAGAGGCCGTAGAAGGCCCCCAGCGACGGCGGCATGGCCGCCAGCATCGCATAGACCGCCGCCAGCAGGCCGATGGAGACCATCGCCACGGGGCGAACCCCGACCTTGTCGATCAGCCAGCCCAGCACGGGGGCCACGAACAGGGCCGCCAGGGCCGCGCCCTGGGCCTGGGCGATCTGGCCGCGGGTCCAGCCCAGATCGGCCTGCAGGGCCTTCACGAACAGCGAGCCGACATATTGCTGCAGGCTGATGCCGCAGCCGACCCCGACCCCGGCCGCGAGCACCACGCGCCAGCCCCTGCGGAATTCGTCCCGAACTTCGCTCACGCTTCACATCCCCCGGGCCGCCTGGCCCCAATGTCCCCAGTCGAGCATCCGACGGCCCGCGCGCGGCGCGCCATCGCTTCGCGCGGGCTGATCGACAGGCGGGGAGGGCGCGCGGGAAGGCGGCGGCCGGGCGGCCCGGGCTTCACAACAGCTTTCAGTTTCCTTCGACGGAGTTTCCCATGGCGGACGCCAGCGACGCAGCGATCTTCGGCCCCTCGCGAGAGGCTCTGGCCTTCCTGGCCGAAGCCCACGGCCAGCTGATCGGCGAGGCCTTTGTCGAGGGCCGCGGACAGACCCTGATCGAGGTCGAGAACCCGGCGACCGAGCAGGTGATCGCCACGGTGCGCGCGACCTCGGCCGAGGACCTGGACCTGGCCGTCGCCGCCGCCCGCAAGGCGTTCAAGGGCTGGAGCCGCACCTCGGGCGCCGACCGTGCGCGCATCATGCTGCGCTTCGCCGATCTCCTGGAGCGCGACGCCGACAAGCTGGCCGAGGTCGAGGTGCTGGAGAACGGCATGCCGATCGCGCTGTCGGGCGCCACCATCAAGGGCTTCTGCGCCGACTACGTGCGCTACTATGCGGGCCTGGCCACCAAGCTGGAGGGCTCGACCATCCCGGCCCGGGCCAACGGCCGCGAGGCGCTGGATCTTCTGGTCTACACCGTGCGCGAGCCGGTGGGCGTGGTCGGGGCGATCGTGCCGTGGAACGTGCCGATCTCGATGATCATCCTGAAGCTGGCGCCGGCCCTGGCCTCGGGCTGCACGCTTGTGCTCAAGAGCGCCGAGCTGACGCCGCTGACCTCGATCCTGGTGGCGCGGCTGTGGCTTGAGGCCGGCGGCCCGCCCGGGGTGTTCAACCTGATCCACGGCCTGGGCCACGAGATCGGCGCGGCGCTGGTCTCCCATCCGGGCGTCGACAAGATCACCTTCACCGGCTCGACCGCCGTGGGCAAGGAGATCGTCCGCGCCGTCAGCCACGACCTCAAGCGCGTGACCCTGGAGCTGGGCGGCAAGTCGCCGTTCGTGATCTTCCCCGACGCGGACCTGGCCGACGCCATCCCGTCGGCGGCCATGGCCTGCTTCTTCCTGTCGGGCCAGAACTGCATGGCCGGCACGCGCCTGTTCGTGCACGAGAAGGTGCTGGAGCCGGTGCTGGAAGGGCTGGCCCAGACGGCGGCCTACCTGAAGGTCGGTCCGGGCCTGGATCCGACCACGATGGTCGGTCCGCTGGTCTCGGCCCGGCAGAAGGGCAGGGTGCTGGAGCATGTCGCGGCCGCGGCCGCCGAGGGCGCGCGCCTAGCCTATGCCGGCGGCGTTCCGACCGGCCCCGGCCATTACGTGGCGCCGACCATCTATGCCGACGTGACGCCCGACATGCGCCTGGCGCGCGAAGAGGTGTTCGGACCGGTCCTGGGCGTGCAGAGCTTCGGCGACGATGACGAGGCGCTCCTCAAGGCGATCAACGCGACGACCTACGGCCTGTCGGGCTCGGTCTGGACCAAGGACCTGTCGCGCGCCCACTGCATGGCCCGCGCCATCGACAGCGGCCAGGTGGGGGTCAACATCCACGCCGCCCTGAGCCCCGAGACCCCCTTCGGCGGCAACCGCCAGTCGGGCTGGGGCCGCGAGTTCGGGCGCGAGGGGATCGACTCCTACCTGAAGACCAAGGCGGTGAGCGTGAACCTGGGGATGATCTGATCCTTCTCCCCTTGCGGGAGAAGGTGGCGGCCGAAGGCCGACGGATGAGGGGTCTCTCAAACGGAAAACGCCGCTGGTTTCTGAGAGACCCCTCACCCGACCTCGCTTTGCGAGGCCACCCTCTCCCGCAAGGGGAGAGGGGATCAGCTCAACCCCTCGACGATCAGGTTGGGCAGCACGGCGTCGTCGAAGTCGAGGCGCGGGCGGCCGATGCGGACGATGACGAGGTCGTGGGAGGGCGAGACGTAGACGCGCTGGCCGCCGAAGCCGTCGAAATAGACGAGGTCTTCGGCCAGGAACGCCGCGCCCTGCGGGGCGGCGTAGGCGGTGGAGAGGCCGTAAGCGCGCTTGCCGTCCGGGGCGGGCGCGGCGCGCCAGACCAGCAGGCCATAGGCCGGATTGAGCGGGTTCTGCGCGGTGATCGTCGAGATCCAGTCGGCCGGCAGCACCTGGCGGCCGTCGATCGCGCCGGCGCCGGCGACCAGGCGGCCCAGCTGCAGCCAATCGCGGGCCCGGGCCTGCAGGCCGGCGAAGAAGCGCGGCTCGCCGTCCTCGCGCTCGACCCACAGGCGGGCGTCGGCGCCGCCCATCGGCGTCCACAGCGCCTTGGAGAGGTAGCTCGCCGCATCGCCCAGGCCCTTGGCCGCGACGGCGCGCGACAGGGCCAGGCCCGCCGCCTGGGCGGCGACGTTGTAGTAGTCGAAGACCTCGCCGGACGGGCGCTCGGCCTGGACGGCGAGGGCCGTTTCGCTGATGCGGTCGCCCAGCATCAGGGCCAGCGCGACGGGGTCGCCCTTGTCGAGGCTGTGCACGGTCAGGCCCGAGCTCATGCCCAGCAGGTGGCGCAGCGGGATCGCGCCGCGCGGATCGTCGCGCCATTCGGCGAGGTAGAGGCCGACCGGATCGTCGATCGAGGCGATGGCGCCGTCGCGGATCGCCGCGCCGTAGAGCAGGCCAAGCGCCGACTTGTGCATCGAGAAGGTCTCGAACAGGCTGTCGGCCGTCAGGTGCGGGGCATAGGACTCGTGCCGCAGGGCGCCGCCCGCGAAGACCAGCAAAGCGAGGCCGTCATGGGCGTCGGAAAAGGCCTGGGCGGCGTCGAGGGCGGCTTGGGAGACGCCGCCGGGGACCACCGGCGAGGCGTCGGGCGCGGTCGCGCCGGCCACCGGGCGCAGGGGGGCGTAGCCATGGATCTCGTCCACGCCGCGTCCGTTCATCGTCGTCATCCCAAGCCCCTGAAAAGCATCCGTTACGAGCCGTGAACCTAGGCTCTAGCGCGCTTTGGAAGCGGCCGCGCGCGGGGGCGCCCGCACAGCGGATAGGTGTTCCGCGACCCCTGTGAATCGAGGGCGCGGGGGCTAGCGTCGAGGCTGGAATTCCAGCGTCCCGGGGAGTGCGCCATGACCTTCGTCGTCCGTTCGGTCGAACCTCAGACGGAGGGCGCCAAGGCCTTCCTCGCCAAGCGTCGCAAGCAGCTGTTCATCGGCGGCGCCTGGGTCGACGCGGCCGGCGGCGACACCTTCCCGACCAAGGACCCGGCCACCGGCGTCGTGCTGGCCGATATCGCCAAGGGCGGGGCCGCCGACGTGGATGCGGCCGTGGCCGCCGCGCGCAAGGCCTTCGACGGCGGCGAGTGGCCGTCTCTGACGCCGATGCAGCGCTCGCGCCTGCTGTGGACCCTGGCCGACCTGATCGAGGCCAATATCGACGAGCTGGCCGAACTGGAGACCCTCGACCAGGGCAAGCCGCTGTATGTCGGCCGGTGGGCCGAGATCCCGGGGGCGGTGAACCAGTTCCGCTACTACGCCGGCCTGGCGACGGCCATCGAGGGGCGCACGATCGACAGCTCGATCAACTACCAGCCGGCCGGCAAGCAGGTGGCCAGCTGGACCCTGCGCGAGCCGGTGGGCGTTGTCGCCGCCATCGTGCCGTGGAACTCGCCGCTGGTGCTGACCGCCATGAAGCTGGCGCCGGCCCTGGCCGCCGGTTGCACGGTGGTGCTCAAGCCCGCCGAAGACACCTCGCTGACCGCCGTGCGCCTGGCCGAGCTGGTGCAGCAGGCCGGCTTCCCGGCGGGCGTGTTGAACCTGATCACCGGCCTGGGCGGCGAGGCGGGTGCAGCGCTGGCCGCGCACCCGGACGTCGACAAGGTGGCCTTCACCGGCTCGACCCCGACGGGGCGGGCGATCCTCGACGCGGCCAAGGGCAACCTCAAGAAGGTCAGCCTGGAGCTGGGCGGCAAGTCGCCGGTGGTGATCCTGCCGGACGCCGACCTCGACCTGGCCATCCCCGGCGCGGCCAACGCCATCTTCTTCAACGCCGGCCAGGTGTGCGTGGCCGGCTCGCGCCTCTACGCCCACCGCTCGATCTATGACCGGGTGGTCGAGGGCGTGGCGGCGCAGGCCAGGGGGCTGCAACTGGGCCACGGCCTGGATCCGGCCACCCACATGGGCCCGCTGGTGTCGCGCAAGCAGGCCGACCGTGTGGCCGGCTTCGTCGCCGGCGCGGCGGCGGCGGGCGCCGAGGTGCTGACCGGCGGCGTGCAGGGCGGCGACGAGGGGACGTTCGTGACGCCAGCCGTGGTGGCGCGGGTCACCCCCGACATGGCCATCGTCCGCGAGGAGGTGTTCGGCCCCGTGGTGGTCGTGCAGGCCTATGACGAGATCGACGAGGTGGTCGCCGCCGCCAACGACAGCGAGTACGGCCTGGCCGCCAGCATCTGGACCGAGAGCCTGTCGCACGCCCACCGCCTGTCGCGCCGCATCAAGGCCGGCACGGTGTGGATCAACTGCCACTCGATGTACGACAACAGCCTGCCGATCGGCGGGGTGAAGGCCTCGGGCTGGGGACGCGACAGCGGCCAGGTGGCGCTGGACGGCTACCTGGAATGGAAGACGGTCTGCGCGGTCGTCTGATGAGCCTGGACATCGTCGAGATCGCCGTCGGCGATCGCTCCATCGGGCTGGCCGTGGCGCGGCCCGCCGGACCCGCCAAGGCTGCCATCGCCTTTTCGCACGGGGCCTTCTCGGCGCCGGGCAAGTACGCGGCCCTGCTGGAGGGCTGGGCGGCTACGGGCCTGCTGGTCGCCGCGCCGATGCATGTGGACAGCACCGACCACCCGTTCCGGGAGGCCTACGACCAGGGCGCGGTCTGGCGCACGCGGCTGGAAGACCAGGCCGCGACCCTGGACTGGCTGGCCGGGCAGGGGAACTTGCCCCTCGCCGTCGCCGGCCACTCGTTCGGCGCGCTGCTGGCCCTGGCGGCCGGAGGGGCGGGCGTGCTGGCGGCGCCGGGCGCCCCGACGCTTGATCCGCGCGTCAAGGCCGTGGTCGCCCTGTCGCCGCCGCCGGCCACGCCGCCGCTGATCGGGCCGGAGGGCTTTGCCAGCATCGCCGCGCCGCTGCTGGTGCAGACCGGCGACGCCGACGTCTTGCCAGGCTTCGTCGACGACTGGCGCATGCGGTTGATCGCCTACGAGGCGCCGGCGCCGGGGAACCGCCACGCGCTGATGCTGCCCGGCGTCGACCACTATTTCGGCGGGTTGATCTGTCGGCCCGAACTGCCAGGGCCGGCCCAGGCGGAGGGTCTGGCGCAAGCTCTCGCGGCGTCGGCGGATCTGGTGCTGGCCCATGCCGCCGGCGACGCCGAGGCGGCCGCCCGCATCGCCGCCCGGTCGAGCGACGCGAGCTTCACCACCCGCTGACCGTTGTGCGGATAGCGGGTCCGAGGCGCCTTTCGGAGGCTCGGGCCGGGGTTAAAGTCCTTCATCGAAACAAGGTTTTAGAGGTGCCTCATGGACGCTCCGGCCCTGGCCCAACGCGGGCGCGCGTCGCTCGATTTCCAGGCGGGCATATCGAAGGCGACCTTCGGCCTGCACTTCGCCTCCGAGGCGGAACTGGCCATGAAGGGCGTCACGGCCCAGACCATGCCCGACGACATGGATGAACGCCACGCCCTGGTCGTCGAGACCCTGGCCGACTCCAAGATCTTCAAGATCCGCGAGCTGTTCGGCGAATGGGCCTCGCGCACCCACGGCGCCCATTGCGACGAAGCCTTCGAGGAGCGTCGCGCGGTCATCGAGCCGTACCTCAAGGCCCTCGACGAAGGTCCGGCCAGCCTGGACTACGGCGATGGCGAGACCCCGCCCAGCTATTGGAGCAAGGTCTGGTTCCACCGCACCACCGGCGGCTGGGACCACATCGACCACACCGGCTACGTGCACGGCGAACTGGTGCACAAGCAGCTGGTGGCGCGCGGCTACGGCGGCGACATCTTCGGCCAGCGCCGAGCGGCCGCCCAGCAGGCCCCGCGCCGCGACTACAAGGAAATCCTCGATATCGGCTGCGGCTCGGGCCACTTCACCCAGGCCCTGCAGGAGACGTTCCCGGAAGCCCAGATCACCGGGATCGACTGGTCGGCCCGCATGCTCGAACAGGCCCGCCGCGTGGCCAACGAGAAGGGCTGGAACTGGAAGCTGATGGTCAAGGGGGGCGAGAACTCCGGTTTCGCCGATGAGAGCTTCGACCTCGTCACCACCTTCATCCTCTTCCACGAGGCGCCGCCGCGGATCATCAAGGCGGTCCTGGAAGAGGCGTTCCGGATGCTGAAGCCGGGCGGCGACATCATCATGGCCGACGTGCCGCGCTATGCCGAGATCGATAAGATGGCCTCGTGGCGCTACGACTACCTGGCCAAGTGGGGCGGCGAGCCCTACTGGCGCGCCTCGGCCAGCATGGACCTGATCCAGACCTGCAAGGACATCGGCTTCGTCGACGTCGAGGGCGCGACCCAGGCTCCGACCCATTCCTACTACGTGCTGCGCGCTCACAAGCCCGCCTGATCCTTCCGACAACGAGCGAGCGACATGAACGCGATGAACCAGAAGACCTTCGAGCGCCCGATCTCCGAGCCGGTGAACCGCCGGATGCTGACCGTCGACCAGATCGACGACCTGGGCGAGGCGATCCTGTCGCTGACCCGCGAGATCTGGGTGCTGACCGACCGCGTCCACGTGCTGGAAGCGGTGCTGGAAAGCCACGGCGTGCTGGCCAATGCGGAAGTCGACGCCTTCCAGCCGGGCCCGGAACTGCAGGCCCAGCTCAACGCCAAGCGCGACGCGATCGTACAGAACCTGATGCGCGCCCTGCGCGCGGCTCCCGAGGCGCGGAGCTGACGAAGTCCCCGCTGCAACTGCGCAGTGTGTAGCCTGGCGCGGTCCGAAAGGACCGCGCCTTTTTTTATCCCTCTCCCTGAAGGGAGAGGTGGCGGCGAAGCCGACGGAGAGGGAAGTGTTTGCGGAGGTTCGGGGGAGCCTGCGTCAGCAGCGACTTCCCCCTCCGGCCCTTCGGGCCACCTCCCCCTTCGGGGGGGGGTCTTGATCAAAGCCCCAGCGCCCCGGGGTTCATCAAACCCTTCGGATCGACCGCGGCCTTGACGGCCTTCACCAGGTCCAGCGCCGGGGCCTCCAGCACATCCGCGTAGGGATAGAGCTTGCCGAGCTGGAAGTGCACGGCGCCGTGTTGGGCGTAGAGGTCGATGATCTGGCTCTTCAGCTTGCCCACGAAGGCCGTGGTCTCGGGGGCCTCGGCGTATTGCGGCAGGCTGGCCAGATGCTCGGCCGGCAGGACGCCGGCGTGGTAGGCGGTCTGCTCGCCGGGCCAGTAGAGGGCGACCTCGTAGAGGAAGCCGGACGGGCGCAGCACCTCGAACATGCCGCCGCGCCAGACGCCGCGG
>PJUK01000298.1_pt1 | contig 20605 bp, 23 predicted proteins | sample 1512211 | NCBI WGS metagenome assembly PJUK01 (sample SAMN08177668, study PRJNA422409) | Feces metagenome, whole genome shotgun sequencing project.
CGGCGGCACCTCGGTGGCCGACCTGGAGCGCATCCGCCGGGTGGCGCGCCTGGTCGCCGCGGAAGTCGCCACGGGCAAGCAGGTCGCCGTCGTCGTTTCCGCCATGTCGGGCAAGACCAACGAACTGGTCGCCTGGACGGACGGAGCCGGCCGCGCCGCCGCTGGCCTGCCGGAGTCTGACGACGAGTACGACGCCGTCGTGGCGTCGGGCGAGCAGGTGACCGCCGGCCTCCTGGCCATGACCCTGCGCAACATGGGCCACAAGGCCCGTTCGTTCCTGGGCTGGCAGGTTCCGATCATCACCGACGAGGCCCACGGCCGCGCCCGGATCGAGGAAATCCCGCCGGAAAACCTGGAAGAGTGCTTCGAGGCCGGCGAGATCGCCGTCATCGCCGGCTTCCAGGGCGTGACGCCCAAGCGCCGCATCACCACGCTGGGCCGTGGCGGTTCGGACACCAGCGCCGTGGCCATCGCCGCCGCGGTGAAGGGCGCCTGCGACATCTATACCGACGTGGACGGGGTCTACACCACCGACCCGCGGATCGAGAGCAAGGCCAAGCGCCTGGCCAAGATCAGCTACGAAGAGATGCTGGAAATGGCCTCGCTGGGGGCCAAGGTGCTGCAGACCCGTTCGGTCGAGATGGCCATGGCCCATCGCGTCCCGGTGCGGGTGCTGTCGAGTTTCGTCGAGCCGGGCGAAGCCCCGGGCCAAGGTACGATCGTCTGCGACGAGGAAGAAATCATGGAAAAGCGCATCGTCTCGGGCGTCGCCTACAGCCGCGACGAAGCCAAGATCACCCTGCTGGGCCTGCCCGACCATCCGGGCGTGTCCTCGGCGATCTTCGGCCGCCTGGCCGACGCCAACGTCAATGTCGACATGATCGTGCAGTCGCGCGCCCGCACCAATGCGACCGCCAACATGGAGTTCACCGTCGGCAAGCGTGACGCCGCGCGCGCCGTCGAGATCGTCCGCGCCGCCCAGGCCGAGATCGGCTTCGAGGACGTGGCCGTCAACGAGGACGTGGCCAAGGTGTCGGTGATCGGCGTGGGCATGCGTTCGCACGCCGGCGTCGCCCAGTCGATGTTCGCGGCCCTGGCCGAGAAGAACATCAACATCCAGGTCATCTCGACCTCGGAGATCAAGATCTCGGTCCTGATCGACGCGGCCTACACCGAGCTGGCCGTCCGCGCCCTGCACGCCGTGTACGGCCTGGACCAGCTGTAAGATCGCCGAGCCGCGGTGCGTCCTTCGAGGCTCGCCTGCGGCTCGCACCTCAGGATGAGGAACGCCTCGTGCTGATCCCCTCATCCTGAGGCGCCCGCGTCAGCGGGCCTCGAAGGACGCACGGCCGTTGCCTAAACGTCGTGCTCTGACGTTATGAAGGCGCACCAGCCTTCGAGAGTCCCATGTCCGACGTCTTCAAGTTCGATCCCGCCGCCAAGACCGTCACCTTCCAGGGCGACGCCGGGCTCGACCTGCTCTACGACCTGCTGCTGCGCGCCAAGTTCGGCGACGGCTATGAAAAGCCGCTGCTGGTCAGCCCGTGGCTGGCGGCCCTGCTGCGCCAGTTGGACCAGGCCCTGCCGGACGATGGCCAGTGGTTCCCCGAAAAGCCCGGCCAGCCGATCTTCGACACCGACGACCTGCTGGCCATGGGCGACGCCGTGATCGAGGAAGGCCACACCGTCGGCTGGTGGACGATGACCGAGCCGGAAAAGCGCGACTATCTGCGCAACGTGGTGGCCGCGCCGCATCCGCTGACCGACCTGCAGGTCGAGTTCATCGAGGCCGACATCGAGGCCGCCCTGGAGCAGGCCCGGCGCCTGGTCATGGACGCCGAAGAGCCGCTGGCTCTGCCGGGACACGGCTGAGTTCGCTATAGTGAGGTCATGGGCCACGACCTGACCGCCCCCGCAGAGCTGTCCTTCCGCCGCTACAGCGTCGAGGCGATCTCGCACGCCCACGACTTCGACCAGATCGTGCTGCCGCGCCGCGGCGTGCTGGAGATCGAGATCGACGGCAAGGGCGGCCGGGTCGATCCGGGCAGCGCCGCGGTGATCCCGCCGGGCACGCGCCACGTCTGCGCCGCCGACGGCGAGAACCTGTTCGTGGTGGCCGATATCGGCTCGGCCTTGATGGCGCCGTTCGAGCGGCTGCGCGAAAAGCCGTTCGCGTCGGTCACCAGCCCGGTGCGCGGCCTGCTGTCGTTCCTGTCGGGTGAGGCGCCGGGCGGAATCGACGACGGCGTCGCGGGCCTGTGGACGCCGCTTCTGCTGCGCGGCCTGTCGAGCGGCCCGATCGCCGTCGACCCCCGCCTGGCGCGCGCCGCGGCGATGATCGAGACCCTCTACCACCAGCCCCTGACCGTGCGCGACCTGGCGGCTGAGGCCGGCATGAGCCAGAGCCGCTTCTTCGACCGTTTCGCCGCCGCCTACGGCGCGACCCCGCACGCGGCGCTGACCGACGCGCGGCTGCGCGCGGCGCAGAGGCTGCTGGATGATCCGACCCTGTCGATCGCCCAGATCGCCGCCCGCACCGGCCACGGCGACCAGAGCACGCTGACGCGACGGATGAAGGCGGCGCTGGGCGTGACGCCGGCGGTCTGGCGCAAGGGGCGCGCTTCGCGCTAGACGGCGCAGGCCGGCGTTGGCGCCGGCGCCGACGACCGATCCGGGGGGATCATGTCCAACAGTCTTTTTTCGACGCAGGCTTTGTTCGAAGGGCGTTTCGAGCCCGAGGGGGACGGCTACCTGTTTCGCCACGCCCTGACCTCGCCGGGCTATCGCGTCAGCGCGGAGGAGCGCGACCGCTTCGTCGCCGATTTCGCGCGAACCCAGAAGCGCACGCTCCGGACGGCGTTCATCCTGATGCTGGTCCTGGGATTGGCGGGCGTCGCCTGGATCATGGCGTTCGGCGGCAAGATGGACGTGCCGATCGCGATGACGGTGTTCGGACTGACGCTGGTCAACGTGGTGGTGGTCCAGCGGGCCTGGGACGCGCCCCGCCGGGCGCTGAGCGATCGAGCGCCGGTAAGCGAGGGCCTGTCCAAGGACCAGGGGAAGCGCGAGGGCTTGCGCCGGCTGCGCTGGACGAACCTGGCGGCGGTGTGCGGCGTCGCGGCGCTGGTCGCCTGGAACGGCTATGCGGGCGATCCGCAGCTGTCGGGCCACGGACGGGCCTGGCTGGGCCTGGCCGGCTTCCTGGTCGTGCTCGTCGCCGTGCAGGCCTTCCGCAAGTGGCGGGTGGAGCGCGGGGACTAAAGGTGGGAGCCCGCGCCCGATCTTCGGGAGTTTTCGCCAAAGCCACCGCCCCGCGCGCCTGCTAGGTCGGCGCCATGGTCAGTCCCCGCAATCTGCTGCTCGGTCTTCTCTACGGTCTTGTCGCCGGCGCGCTGTGGGGCGGGGTGTTCCTGGCGCCCAAGCTGCTGGAGGCCTTCACGCCGCTGCAGATGACCGCCGGGCGCTACATCGCCTACGGCCTGGCCGCCGCCGTGCTGCTGGCGCCCAGCTGGAAATCGGTGATGGCGCGGATGGACGGGCGCGACTGGCGCGACCTGGCCCTGCTCAGCCTGCTGGGCAACCTCGTCTACTATGTGGGGCTGTCGGTCGCGGTGCAGACCGCGGGCGTGGCCCTGGCCTCGCTGATCATCGGCCTGTTGCCCGTGACCATCACCCTGGCCGGCGCCAGGAAGGGGGAGGGCACGCCGCTGCGGGCCCTGGCCGGGCCGCTGGCCCTGATCGTCGCCGGCGGCGTCTGCATCAACGTGGCGGTGTTCACCGCTTCGTCGGGGGCGCCGGTCGGCAAGCTCGTGCTGGGCGTGCTGGGCGCGACCCTGGCGCTGGCGGTCTGGACCGCCTACGCCGTCTGGAACGCCCGGCGCCTGGCCGCCACGCCCAAGTTCAACAGCCACGAATGGTCGCTGCTGACGGGCCTGGCCACCGGCCTGCTGTCGCTGGTGCTGGTGGTTCCGGCCTTCATGCTGGGCGGCGATAGCCATCCGCCGGCCGCCTGGACCTGGTTCTGGATGGTCAGCTTCGCGGTGGCCATCGGCGCCTCGGTGATCGGCAACGGCCTGTGGAACGCCGCCAGCCGCGTGCTGCCGCTGTCGCTGTCGGGCCAGCTGATCGTGTTCGAGACGCTGTTCGCGCTTCTCTACGGCTTCCTGCACGAGGGCCGTTGGCCGCACACCCTTGAGGCGGCGGCCATCGTCCTGATGCTGGCCGGCGTGATCTGGTCGGTGCGGCTGCACCGCCCCGCGCCGGGCGAGGTTCACGCCGGCTAGGCCGCCAGCGGATTGACGCCGTAATGATCCTCGAAGCCGTTCTCGATGGCCGGCAGGAGGTCGACGATCGCGAAGTAGTGGTCCCAGAACGGCGTCTCGCGCAGGCCCTCGACGATGGCGCGATAGGCCCCCTGGTCGGTGGTTTCCCAGACCAGCACGTCGCTGACCCGGGCGTCATAGAACTCGGCGTCGTAGAAGCGCAGCTTCACCGCCGGATTGGCTTTCAGCAGCGGGGTGATCGCCTGGCCGAAGAAGGCGAAGCGCTCAGGCGGCGGCAGGGCCAGCCAGGCAGGCGTTGCGCGAACCAGCATGAACACGGTCATGGTTTCGGACATGGGGTTTTCCTTTCGTCGCGGCCGTCGTTGACCGCGGCGAAAATGTGAGCTTTTCATCACATATCGTCAGCTCGCGTTCCCCCTGGGCCATGTCCGACCCGCTATCGCCCCGCAAACGCCCGCGTCAGAAGCGTTCGGCAGCCACCGTCGAGGTGATCCTGGACGGGGCGGCTCGCATTCTCGAGCGCGAGGGGCTGGACGCCTTCAACACCAACGCGGTGGCTGTCGCGGCCGGGGTCAGCGTCGGCTCGCTCTACCAGTACTTTCCCGGCAAGGACGCGGTTATGGCCGCTCTGCTCTGGTGCGGCGCGACGCCCAGCGGTTCGCTGGCGAGGTCGAGGCGGCGGTGGCGGTGCGGCCGGGCGAGGATTGGCGCCTGGCGGTCGAGAGGCTGATCGAGGTCGCGGTCGCTCATCAGCTCGATCAGCCCGCCTTGGCCCGGATCCTCGATTTCGAGGAGGCGCGCCTGCCGCTAGACGCCGAGACCGCGGCCGTCGAGGCGGCCATGCATGCGCGGGTGGTCGAGGCGCTGGAGCGTGGCGGCGGCTTGGCGGACGACCACGACGCTGGCCAGGCCGCCGAGGATCTGATGCAGATCGTCAGGGCCCTGGTCGACGCCGCCGGGCGACAGGCGATGGCGGATCGGGGCGACCTTGGGCGGCGCATCCGGCGGGCGGTTTTCGGCTATCTGGGATCGCCGAAAACCTGACGCCAACATGAACAACCGCGTTCAGGCTGGGTTCAAACGGCAAGGCTCATAAAGGCCATCAACAGCGCCGCCCTCGGGATTGGCGACGCTTCTGGAACAAGGAGCACATGCCATGAAGACCTTCGGTAAGTTCAGCAAGATCGCCATCAGCACGGCCATCGCCGGCGCTCTGGTCCTGCCCGCCTCGGCCGCCTTCGCCGGCGATCGCGGCAAGAGCAACAAGACCGAGCGGGCCATCCTGGGCGCGGTCCTGGGCGGCGCGGCCGGCGCCATGCTGGGCGACGGCGACGGCGGCGCGATCGCGGTCGGCGCCCTGGCCGGCGGCGCCCTCGGCGCGGCCACCGCCACCGACAAGCGTCATCACCGCTACAGCAGCCGCTATGACGACCGCCGCCCGTACTACAGCAACAACCGCTACGGCTATAACGACCGCTACGACCGTCGCGACAACCGTCGCTACCAGGGCGATCGCTACAACACCGGCTACGACTACTACGGTCAGCGCCGCTAAGGCCTGATCGCCAACAAGCTAGGCAGTGCGCCGCCCCTTCTCGGAGGGGCGGCGTTTTTTGCGCTTAAGGGTCGAGAAAAACGCCGCGCTCACTGTGCGACGCGCGAAATCTGCTATAGCGCCCATGACAGGACGACGTGCTTGGACACGTCGGAGCCAAGGGAGCGCACGACAGGCGACATGGCAGGCCCCGGCATCGCCGTTCGAGGACCCAGAAGCCTGCTTCGCCAGATTCGCGAGGCCATGGCCGGCGGCGGCCCCGCCCAGGCCAAGCTCGACATGGTCGTGCGCACGATCGCCATCTCGATGGTGGCCGAAGTCTGCTCGATCTACCTGCGGCGCGCTTCGGGCGACCTGGAACTGTTCGCCACCGAAGGCCTGTCGCGCGACGCCGTCCACGTGACCCGGATGAAGCCGGGCGAGGGCCTGGTCGGCGAGACCATGCGCCTTGGCCGCCCGCTGAACCTGTCGGACGCCGCCAGCCACCCGGCCTTCTCGTACCGTCCGGAAACGGGGGAAGACCCTTATCATGCCTTCCTGGCCGTGCCGCTGCTGCGCGGCGGCCGGGCCATCGGCGTGCTCGTCGTCCAGAACCGCACCGAGCGGGTCTACGAGGACGAAGAGGTCGAGGACCTGCAGATCATCGCCATGGTGCTGGCCGAGATGGTCAGCTCCAGCGAGCTCCTGGGCGCCGACGAGCTCAAGGACGTCGAGCTGGCCCCGCACAAGCCCGAGCGGCTGAAGGGCTCGCGCTTCGCCGAGGGGCTCGCATACGGCGTGGCGGTGCTGCACGAGCAGCCGGTGGCGCCCGAGCAGCTGCTGTCGGACGACGCCCTGGCCGAGGAGGCCCGGCTTTCCTACGCCATCGAGGCGCTGCAGACCCAGATCGACGAGATGCTGGAGGGTCAGCACGGCCTGGTCGGCGCGTCGTACGAGGTGCTCGAGACCTACCGCCTGTTCGCCCACGACCGGGGCTGGAACCGCGGCCTGCAGGAGGCCGTGCGTTCGGGCCTGACCGCCGAGGCGGCGGTCGAACGGGTGCGTTCGGAACACCGTGCGCGCCTGGGCCAGGCCCGCGATCCCTATCTGCGCGAGCGGCTGCACGACCTGGAAGACCTGAACGACCGACTGCTGCGCCACCTGTCGGGCGACGTCCACGCCGTGCGCCAGCTGCCCGAGGACGCGATCCTGATCGCCCGCAACCTCGGTCCGGCCGACCTGCTGGAATACGACCGCACCAAGCTGAAGGGCATTCTGCTCGAGGAAGGCTCGGCCGCCAGCCACGCCGGCATCGTTGCCCGGGCGCTGGACATCCCGTGCGTGGGCCGCCTGGCCGGCCTGCGCGACCGGGTCAGCGAGGGCGACCCCGTGGTCGTCGACGCCGAGACCGCCGAGGCCTGGCTGCGGCCGCGCCCCGACGTGGTCAAGGCGCTGAAGGCCCGGATGGAGGTGCGCGCTCAGCGCAAGGCCGAGTTCGCCCGCCTGCGCGACACGCCCGCCTTCACCCGCGACGGCTCCAAGATCACCCTGCTGATGAACGCGGGGCTGGCTGTGGATCTCGACATCCTGGGCGAGACCGGGGCGGAGGGCATCGGCCTGTTCCGCACCGAGTTCCAGTTCATGGTCGCCGAGGAGATGCCGCGGCTGGAAGCCCAGACCTCGCTCTACGAGAAGGTGCTGGAGGCGGCCAACGGCATGCCGGTGACCTTCCGCACGCTCGATCTCGGCGGCGACAAGCTGCTGCCGTACATGGAGCTGGAGCGCGAGGACAATCCGGCCCTGGGCTGGCGCGCCGTGCGCATGGGCCTGGACCGTCCGGCCCTGCTGCGCCTGCAGATCCGCGCCCTGATCAAGGCCGCCAACGGCCGCGAGCTGCGGATCATGTTCCCGCTGGTGGCCAATGTGGACGAGTTCCGCGCCGCCCGCGCCTTCGTCGACCAGGAAGTGGCCTGGGCGCTGAAGCGCGGCCGGCCCGCGCCCGCCCGCCTGGACGTCGGCGCGATGGTCGAGGCGCCGTCGCTTCTGTGGCATTTGGACGCGCTGCTGCCGATGACCGACTTCGTGTCGGTCGGCACCAACGACCTGATGCAGTATCTGTTCGCCGCCGACCGCGGCAATCCGCGGGTGTCGGACCGCTACGACCCGCTGTCGCCGGCGGCGCTGAGGGCGCTCAAGACCATCCAGCAGGCCTGCGAGGACACCGGAACGCCGGTGTCGGTGTGCGGCGAGATGGCGGGTCGTCCGCTGGAGGCGTTCGCCTTGGTGGCCTTGGGTTTTGACCGCCTGTCGATGCCCCCGGCTGGCATCGGCCCGGTCAAGCAGATGGTGCTGTCGTGCGATCGCGAGGCGGCCCGGCGCAACGTCGAGGCCCTTCTGAAGGGCTCGGGCGGTTCGCTCCGGGGGGAGATCGAAACCTTGGCCCGGAAGCTCTATGTCGCCATCTAGACTGATGGCCGGTTAACCTTGTGGCCAAGTTTAGCTCATTGAATCCGGCCACTTACTTTGATATCCACAATCGAATGTTAACGAATGCCGGCTAGCGTCGGCGCAAATCGGTCGGACTCTCGTGCGACGCGAATTTCTGGGGTGATCTGTTCGTCATGCCGCTCGACACGGGCACGGTGAGCCATTTGAGCCTGGTCGCTGAAGGCGATCGCGACGACGCGGCCGCGCCGCCGGCGCAGCCTTCGGTCGATCATGGCGTCGATCTGGGCGAGGCGCTGCGTGCGGCCCGCCTGTTCCACGGCATGACCCTGCAGGACGTGGCCGACGCCACGCGCATCCGCCAGGCCTATATCGAGGCGCTGGAGGACATGCGCCTGGACGAGCTGCCCTCGCGCCCGTTCACCATCGGCTACATCAAGGCCGTGGCCGGCCTGCTGCGGCTCGACCCCGAGGCGGCCGTGGCCCGCTTCAAGCTGGAAGCCCACGACGACGCCGAACCGCTGCGCGCGCCGATCGGCGTGCATCGCCAGCGCGACCCGCGCCTGGGCCTGCTGCTGGCCGGCGGCCTGCTGGTCGGCGGCGCCATCGTGCTGTGGAACGTCGCCCAGCGCGCCATGACCCATGACGCCGAGCCCAAGGCGCAGGTGGCCTCGCAGGCCGCGCCCGCCGCTCCGGCGACGTCCGTTCCGGCCCAGGCCGGCGGGGCCGTCTCGCTCGGCGCGCCGCTGCCGGCGCCAGCCGAATCGACCACCCCGGCGCCGTACGTGACTCCGGGGCTGGAAGCCGCCGCCGCCGCCGGCGGTTCGGCCGACGCCGTGGCCGCCGCCGCCAAGGCCCGCAAGGAAGCCGAAGCCCAGGCCGCTCCGGAGGCGATCGCCAATCTCGGCGCGCCGTTCAAGGGCAAGGGCGCGATGTACGGCGCGGCGCCGACCGACTCGTCGGGCGTCATCCTGCAGGCCCGCAAGTCGACCTCGCTGACCGTGCGCGGCGCCGACGGGTCCGTCTATTTCACGCGCTGGCTGTCGGCCGGCGATGCGTTCCGCATCCCGCGCACGCCCGGCCTGGTGGCCGACGTGTCCGAGCCGACCTCGATCGACGTGTTCACGGGCGGCGTGCTGAGCGGCCGCCTGTCGGCCCCGCAGACCCAGCTGTCCAAGCTGGCGCCGGCCCCTGCGCCCGCGTCCGCGCCGGCCAAACCGGCCGCCGCGCCGGCGACCGCGACGACGCCTCGCCGCTGATCCTCGCCAAGAGGCGTCACGAAGCTTCCGTGACGCCCTTGGGTTCCTTCGCCAAACCTCTTAGATTGGCGCCATGGCCGCAGACCACACCCACGTTCGTCCCTGGCGCATGATCGAGCGCCGCAAGTCGCGGAAGATTCGCGTCGGCAGCGTGGAGGTCGGCGGCGACGCGCCGATCTCGGTGCAGTCGATGACCAACACCCTGACCAGCGACGCCGCCGCGACGCTGACTCAGATTCGCCAGCTGGAGGAGGCCGGCGCCGACATCGTGCGCGTCAGCTGCCCCGACGTCGAAAGCACCGAGGCCTTCAAGATCATCGCCCGCGAGGCGAAGGTCCCGCTCGTGGCCGACATCCACTTCCACTACAAGCGCGGCATCGAGGCGGCCAAGGCCGGCGCGGCCTGCCTGCGGATCAATCCGGGCAACATCGGCAGCCCCGACCGCGTGCGCGACGTGGTCAACGCCGCCAAGGACCACGGCTGCTCGATCCGCATCGGCGTCAACGCCGGGTCGCTGGAGCGGGAGCTTCTGGAGCGCTACGGCGAGCCGTGCCCCGAGGCGATGGTCGAAAGCGCCCTCAACCACGCCAAGATCCTGCAGGACCACGACTTCCACGAGTTCAAGATCTCGGTGAAGGCGTCCGATCCGTTCCTGACCGTGGCCGCCTACCAGCAACTGGCCGAGGCCATCGACTGCCCGCTGCACCTGGGCGTCACCGAGGCCGGCGCCCTGCGCACCGGCACGGTCAAGAGCGCCATCGGCATGGGCTCGATGCTGTGGGCCGGCATCGGCGACACCATCCGCGTCAGCCTGGCCGCCGACCCGGTGGAAGAGATCAAGGTCGGCTTCGACATCCTCAAGTCGCTGGGCCTGCGCCACCGCGGCGTCAACATCATCGCCTGCCCGTCGTGCGCCCGTCAGGGCTTCAACGTCATCAAGACGGTGGAGACGCTGGAAGAGCGCCTGGCCCACATCTCCACGCCGATGTCGCTGTCGATCATCGGTTGCGTGGTCAACGGCCCGGGCGAGGCCCTGATGACCGACATCGGCTTCACCGGCGGCGGCGCCGGGGCGGGCATGGTCTACATGGCCGGCAAGCCCGACCACAAGCAGTCGAACGACGGCATGATCGACCACATCGTTGAGCTCGTGGAAAAGAAGGCCGCCGAACTGCAGGCCGCCAAGGACGCCAAGGCGATCGCCGCCGAATAGGCGACGTCGACCCCGCCTCAGATCACCGGCCGCGACCGCTCGTCGACGTCGGCCAGGGCCGCGGCGACGATGCGCAGGCCCTGCTCCAGCTCGACCCGGTCCGAGGCCGCGCCCAGCGCCAGGCGAACGCCCGTGACGAGGCCGGGCTCGACGATCGGGGCGGCCGGCGGGGTTACTTCGGCGCCGCCGCGCAAAGCGCGCCCGGCCAGGCGCTCGGCCTCCAGTTCGCTCATCGGCAGCCACAGGTGCGGAACCGTGGGCGAGGCCGGCGTCGCCAGGGCGGCGCCCAGCACCGACCGGGCCAGGGCGACGCGGGCGGCGGTCTCCTCGAGGATCTCGGCCAGGATGGCGTCGGCCGTGCCGTCCTCGATCCACTGGCCGGCGATCAGCATGCCAAAGCCCGGCGGCGCGTAGGCGATGGCCCGCATGGTGTCGAGGATCCGCTCCAGGGCCGCTTCGCTGGGCGCCAGCACGAAACCTGCGCGCAGGCCCGGCGCCAGGGTCTTGGACACGCCTGAGACGTGGAAGGTGCGCTCGGGCGCCAGCATCGCCAGGGGCGGCGGCGCGCCGGGCGCATAGGCGCCGTAGATGTCGTCCTCGATCAGGGTCAGGTCCAGCCGCCGGGCGATGGAGACGATCGCCTCGCGCCGGGCCAGCGACATGATCCGTCCCGTCGGGTTCTGCAGGGTGGGCAACAGGGCGACCACGTGGGCGCCGGTGCGCCTGGCGGCGTCTTCCAACGCTTCGGGGATCGCGCCCTCGTCGTCCATCGCCACGCCTTGCAGGCGATAGCCGGCGTGGGTCGCCAGGGCCTTGACGCCGTGGAAGGTCGAGGCCTCGCACAGCACCACGTCGCCGGGGCGCACGGCCGCGCCGAAGGCCAGGGCCAGGCCCTGCTGGGCCCCCGCGCAGCACGCCAGCCGCGTCCAGTCGGCGGTCTCGAAGCCGGCGCTGCGGGCCAGCCAGGCGGCGGCCGCGCGACGATGGCGCTCCAGCCCTGCGGCGGGGGCGTAGTCGAGGTGCTCGGCCAGGTCGGGGCGGCGGCGCAGGCGCTGCATCGTCTCGCCGATCGCCCGCGCGGCCGGCCAGTTCAGGGCGACGTTCTGGGCCAGGTTGATCGGCCCCTCGCGGCGACGCGGGCTGGCGATCGCGCCGGGCGCGTTGACGAAGCTGCCGCGGCCGACATGGGCGCTGACCAGGCCGGCCTTCTCGGCCTCGACATAGGCCCGGGTCACCGTGCCCAGGCCCAGGCCCAGGCGGTGGGCGAGATCGCGCTGCGGCGGCAGGCGCGTTCCGGCCGCCAGGGCGCCGGAGGCGACGTCGGCCCGCAAGGCCTCGACCAGCCGCTCGTAGATCGGGGCGTCGCCGTCGGGCAGGGCGGGGGTCCAGGGGGCGGTCATCGGCGCGGTCCGGCTATATTGTCATTGTATCAATATAAGTTTTGACTCATGGATCAATCGAAATCATCACCGTGACATTCCGCCAGGGAGGTCCCGATGACGCCGCAACTGATCCTCGCCTTCATGCTGTTCGCCTTCGCCACGGCCGGCACGCCGGGGCCGAACAACATGATGCTGCTGGCCTCGGGCGCGAACTTCGGCTTCCGCAGCACGATCCTGCACATCCTGGGGATCAGCCTGGGCCTGGGCGTGATGGTGCTGGCCATGGGCTTCGGATTGGGCGGCCTGTTCAAGGCCGTGCCGGTGCTGCACGAGATCCTGCGCTGGGCGGGCGCGGCCTACATGCTGTGGCTGGCCTGGAAGATCGGCACGGCCAAGGGCGTCTCCGACCGCGAGGCGGGGAGCCGGCCGATGGGCTTCTGGGCGGCGGCGGCCTTTCAGTGGGTGAACCCCAAGGCCTGGGCCATGGCGCTGGGCGCGGTGACCACCTACGCGCCGGAAGGCGGCGGCGTCATGGTCGTGCCGCTGCTGGCGGGCCTGTTCATGCTGGTCGGTGCGCCGTGCAGCGCCGCCTGGGCGGGGTTCGGCGTGGCGCTGCGGCGCTTTCTCGACCGACCCGCCATCCTGCGGACGTTCAACGTGACCATGGCCGTGCTGCTGGTGGTCTCGCTGTATCCGACGCTGTTCCGCGATCACGCCGCCAAGGCGCCGCCGCGCGACCTGGCCTTCCTGTCCAAGCCGCTGGTGTTCGGCTGGCGCGGTTGAGGCTTGCACGGGGGCGGGCGGGAGCGTCACATCCCGCTGCGTCCAAGGAGCCCGCCATGCGTTTCGCCGCCGTTCTCGCCGCCACCGTTCTGGCGCTGGCCCCGACCGTCCAGGCGCTGGCCCAAGACCTGAAGGTCGTCGTCCAGGGGCGTGACAGCATCGTCCTGACCCCGGCCGACCTGGCCGCCCTGCCGCGCGGCAAGGCGACGATGGTCGAAGGCGGCAAGAGCGCGGTCTACGAGGGGGCGCTGCTGAACGCGGCGCTGGTGCAGGCCGGAGTGGTGCACGGCGATCGCCTGATGGGGCGCTACCTGAACCAGGTGGTGCTGGTGAAGGCCGCCGACGGCTACGTCTCGATCCTGTCCCTGGCCGAGACCGACCCGTTCTACCGCACCAATCCCGTCGTCATCGCCGACCGCAGGGACGGAGCGCCGCTGGACGCCCGCGAGGGCCCCTACCGCGTCGTGGTGGACGGCGACCTCAAGCCGTCGCGCTCTGCAAGGCAGGTGACCACGATCGAGGTCAAGCCGGCCTACTGAGGCTGGACAATCTGGGCGAACCGACAAAGCGTGTTCGCCAAACGATTGTGGGGCTTTTCGTGACCAAGCTTATCCTGAACCGCCGCGGCCTGCTGGCCGCGACCCTGGCCTTCGCCGCCGCGCCGGCCCTGGCCCGCGCAGAGGCGGCGACCTCGACCACCACCCTCAAGGTCGGCGACCGTGACGTCGAGCTGACCATCCTGCGCCCGGACGCGCCCAAGGGGATCATCATCTTCTCGCACGGCGCGGGCGGCTGGCCGACCCACTATGCGGCGCTGCTCGACCTGTGGACCAAGGCCGGCTTCATGATCGTCGCGCCGCTGCACGTCGACTCGATGAAGCACCCCAAGCGGGCCGACTACGACCTGCGCGCGGCCTTCCCGCTGCGCCTGGCCGACCTGGCGGCGGCCACCGACTATGCCGAAAAGGCCGCGCCCGGCCTGCCCATGGCCTCGGCCGGCCACTCCTACGGCTCGCTGATGTCGCTGATCCGCGCCGGCGCTCTGGAGGGGATGATCCCGGCCCAGGATCCCCGGACCAAGGCGGCCCTGTGCTTCTCCAGCCCCGGCGTCATCAAGGGCCTGATCGGGCCGACCGCCTTCCAGGGCGTCAAGAAGCCGATGCTGATGATCACCGGCGACCAGGACGTGCTGCCCGGCATGATCGCCGACTGGCATGAGCACCTCTATCCGTTCGACACCAGCCCGCCCGGCGAGAAGTACCTGTGGGTCGGCAAGGGCGTCGGCCACGGCCTGTCCTACCACCCCGAGGCGCCCGGCTTTAACGAGTCCGCCGCGCTGAGCGTGGCCTTCCTCAAGGCCAAGGTGCTGGGCGACAAGGCGGCCGAGGCCGTGCTGGCCAAGCAGGCCTCGACGCCGCTGGCGGAGTGGAAGACGCGATAGGTCGGCCAGGGCGGACGGCTCAGGCCGTCCGCACCCGCTCGGCGCCCAGGTTCAGGAAGTCGCGCTTGCCCAGCGGCACGCCGTTGTGGCGCAGGATGTCGTAGGCGGTGACGACGTGGAACTGGAAGTTCGGCAGGGCGAACTCCAGCAGGTAGTCCAGGCCGTTGAAGCCCAGGGTCAGAGGGCCGGCGGGGAACACGACCTCGCGGGTTTCCGCGCCCTCGAAGGCCTCGGCCGGAACGCCTTGCACGTAGGCCAGGGTGCGCTCCACGCGGTCCTGCAGCTGGTCGAAGGTGGTCTCGTCGTCGGCCATGGGCGGGGCGACGCCGCCGCTCAGGCGCGCCATGGCGCCGCGCGCCGCGTCGGAAGCGCGCTGGATCTGGCCGGCCAGGGGCAGCATGTCGTCGTACAGGCGGGCCTGGACGTAGGCGTCCGGGTCGGTTCCGGCGGCCTGCGCATGCGCCTTGGCCTTCTGAAGCAGGAGCGACAGCGTGGTCAGGCCGCGCGTGACGGCGGTGGCCGTGACGTGATGGATCGAAAGGGACATGGACGTTTCCTCGGCGAGCCGCGCCGTGCGGCCGGCGGTTTTCTAGCTAGCCGCACCCAGGTCAGTTTTCAAACGATACTGTTGACGGCGGGCGTCAGCAGCCGACGGCCGGGGCCCCCTCCATTCCCTTCCCCCCCGAAAAGGCCTAGAGAGACCGGCCCAATTCCTCAGCCGTGCGATCTCTTCCCTTGCGACTGCCCCAGGCCCGCCTCGACCAGGTTCTCGACCGTTTCCGCGAAGTGGAGGCGCGCATGGGCGCGGCCACCGACGGCGGCGAGATCGTCAAGCTCTCCAAGGAGCACGCCGAGCTGCGGCCCGTCGCCGAGGCCGTCGAGCGCCTGGCCAAGCTGACCGCCGAACGCGCCGAGCTGGACGAGATGGCCGCCGATCCGGAAATGGCCGCCATGGTCCGCGACGAGATCGTCGCCCTGGACGAGCGCCTGCCGATCCTCGAGCGCGAGCTGGCCCTGATGCTGGCCCCCAAGGACAAGGACGAGAACGCTTCGGCCATCCTGGAAGTGCGCGCCGGCACCGGTGGCGACGAGGCGGCCCTGTTCGCCGGCGACCTGTTCCGCATGTACCAGCGCTATGCCGTCACCCAGGGCTGGCGCGTCGAGGTCGACAGCGTCTCCGAAGGCGAGATGGGCGGCTACAAGGAAATCATCGCCTCGATCACCGGCGACGGGGTGTTCGGCCGCCTGAAGTTCGAGAGCGGCGTGCACCGCGTGCAGCGCGTGCCCGAGACCGAAGCGCAGGGGCGGATCCACACCTCGGCCGCCACCGTGGCCGTGCTGCCGGAAGCCGAGGACGTCGAGATCGAGATCAAGGAAAGCGATCTGCGGATCGACACCTACCGCTCGTCCGGCGCCGGCGGCCAGCACGTCAACAAGACCGACTCGGCCGTGCGCATCACCCACTTGCCGACCGGCGTGGTGGTGACCTCTTCGGAAAAGAGCCAGCACCAGAACCGCGCCAAGGCGATGAAGAACCTGAAGGCCCGGCTCTACGACATGCAGCGCCAGGCCCTGGACGACGCCCGCTCGGACGCCCGCAAGAGCCAGGTCGGCAGCGGCGACCGCTCCGAGCGGATCCGCACCTACAACTTCCCGCAAGGGCGGGTGACCGATCACCGCATCAACCTGACCCTCTACAACCTGGCCAAGGTGATCGAGGGCGAGGCCCTGGACGACGTCATCAACCCGCTGATCGCCGAAGACCAGGCCGCGCGCCTGGCCAGCCTGGAAGACTAAGGCCGAAGATCCTCCCCCTCTGGGGGAGGTGGCCCGGAGGGCCGGAGGGGGGGGGGCGTTTTCAGCTTACGCTGACGTTCTCCATCTCGCAGTGGCTTCCCTCTCCGTCGCCTTCGGCGACACCTCTCCCCTCAGGGAGAGGGATCAGAGCCCCTTCTCCATCACCACGAAGGCAAGATCATCCCGCAGCGGCTTGCCGAAGCGGTCGTCGCCGTGCGGGAAGGGGCGGGTCTCGCCGGTGAGGGCGTAGCCGCGGCGCTCGTACCAGGCGATCAGGGTGTCGCGGATGTGGACCACGGTCATGCGCATGCGGACCGCGCCGCGCGCCTGGGCGTAGGCCTCGCCGGCCGCCAGCAGGGTGCGGCCCAGCTGCCGGTCCTGCAGGTCGGGCCGGATGGTCAGCATGCCAAGGTACCAGACCCCGGCCTCGGCCGGCTCCAGCCACACGCAGCCGAGCAGCGGGCCGTCGGCGTCGTCGCGGGCCGTCAGGATCACCGCCTGCGGAGCGGCGGCCAGGTCGGCGCGCAGGCTAGCAAGGTCGATGCGCTGGCCGTCGATATAGCCGGCCTCGGTCGTCCAGCCCGCCTGGGCCCCCTGGCCGCGATAGGCTGAATTGACCAGGGCGACGATGGCGTCGTGCTCGGACGGAGCGGCGGGGGCGAAGATCATGGCGGCGAGCTAAGCCATGCGTCGCGCGCGGCGCCAAGCGCTCAGCGCTTGGGCGGCCCCTTCCTGCCGATCCGGGTCGTGGCATGGCCCCAGTAGCGGCCGCCGATCCGCTTCACCGTGCCGGCCTCGCGCTTGATCATCTCCCAGGGATGGAAGGCCAGCCCCACCGTGTCGGCCATGGCCGCGCCGCGCGCGCCCATCGGCTTTTCCGGGCCGGTGGTGGAGTCGTGGGCGGTCTGGTGCTCGATCTCGGCGTTGAGCTCGGCCCCGACCAGCACGGTCATGATCGAGAACCACACCCAGACCATGAAGGCGATCACCGCCCCCAGCGGTCCGTAGGTGGCGTCGTAGTGGGCGATGCGGTTGACGTAGATCGAAAAGCCCAGCGAGCCCACCAGCCAGGCGGCCGCGCCGAACAGCGCCCCCAGCACCACCCAGCGCCAGCGCGGCCGGGCGCGGCAGGGGGCGAAGCGGTAGAGCATGGCGAAGGCCAGCGCCGTCACCAGCCACACCGAAAGCCAGCGCAGCGGGATCCAGAAGGCCGAGATCGCGCCCAGGCCCACGCGCTCCAGCACGATCGGGGCGGCGATCAGCACCGCGGCGATGAACACCGCATAGAGCAGGGCGCACAGGGTGAAACCGTAGGTCAGAAGGGTCTTGCCGACGAAGTTGCGCTTCTCGTCCTCGTCATAGGCGACGTTCAGGCCGTCGAAGAGCGCCTTCATGCTGGCGTTGGCGCTCCAGATCGACAGCAGCAGGCTGACCACGAAGGCCAGGCCCAGCTTGCCGCCCTCCTGGCCGGCCAGCCGCAGCATCTGCTCGCCGACGATCTGGACGACGCTGGCGGGAAAGACGGTGGCCATCTCCTGCAGCTGCTTCTCCACCGCCGCCACGTCGGCAAACAGGCCGTACAGCGAGACGAAGGCGCCGATGGCGGGGAACAGGGCCAGCAGGGTGTAGAAGGTCACGCCGCCGGCCACCGACGGCAGCTTGTCGACGCTGATCTCGCGCGCGGTGCGCCAGAGGATGTCGCGCCAGCCCAGCAGGGGAATGCCCTGGGGATGCCGCGCGGCGCGGCCGCGCCGGGGCTCGGCCTGGTCGAACTCGTGGGGCGGCATGGTCCGGTCTTCCGACAGGCCGGGCGGCGGCGCGTGCGCTTCGACCTGGGGCTCCAGACGCTTTGGAAAGGCGAAGGGGGCGACCGCCAGCAGCAGGATCCAGGGCGCCAGATGGTAGGGCCGCGAGGCCAGCCACGACCTTACGGGGCGTCGCGGCGTGGTGTCGGTCATGAGCAGGCCTCCCTGCAGGTCAAATCCGCCAGGCGACGTGGTGTTCCCGCCTTGCAAAGCGCAGCCGCCGCGATCACCTTCCGGCCATGCAAGCCCAGGTCGCCTCGCTCTACCGTCATCCCGTCAAGGGGTTCACCCCCGAGCGGCTTTCGGCCGCCACGCTCGCGGCCGGCGCCTGCTTTCCCTGCGACCGACTGTATGCCGTCGAGGACGGGCCTAGCGGCTTCGATACGGATGCGCCCGCGCACCTGTCGAAGATGAAGTTCACGGTGCTGGCCAAAATCCCCGCCGTCGCCAGGGCGCGCACGGCCTATGACGAGGCCAGCGGCGTGCTGACCGCCTCGGCCGAGGGGCTGGCGCCGTTCGCCGGCGACCTTGCCAGCGACGAGGGCCGGCGCGACTTCGAGGCCTGGCTGGCGGCCCTGCTGGGCGACGAGGCCAAGGGGCCGTTGCGGGTGCTGGAAGGGCCGGGCGCGCACCGGTTCATGGACAGCAAGCAGGGCTTCGTCTCGATCGTGAACCTGGCCAGCGTGCGCGACCTGGCCGAAAGGATCGGCCGTCCGGTCGATCCCCTGCGTTTCCGCGCCAACCTCTATGTCGAGGGCTGGCCGGCCTGGGTCGAGAACGGCTGGACGGGCAGGACCGTACGGATCGGCGAGGCGACGGCGGAAGTGCTGAAACCCATCGTCCGCTGCGCGGCCACCCACGTCGACCCGGTCACCGCCGAGCGCGACATCGAGGTGGTGAAGGCCCTGTTCGACAACTACGGCCACACCTTCTGCGGCATCTATCTCAACGTCACCGCCGGCGGCGCGGTGGGGCAGGGCGATGCGGTGGTGGTGGTGGGCTAGAGGTTCGAAGAGGCGTCCATCTGCTGGTGGAGGACGCGGGCGACTTCGATGCCCCGGTCCACAAGGCGGTAGTAGATCATGTGCGAGCCGCTAGCGCGTCGCCTGTAGCCGCTTCGGATATGATCGCAAGCCTCTCCGATTGAGGGATCTGAGGCCAGCCGTTTCATGGCTCTGTCCAGTTCGCGAATGTAGGCGTCAGCGCGTCTCGCGCCCCAATGGTCGTGGGAATAGAGCCAGATGTCCCGAAGATCCTTCCGGGCCAGCGGGCGGATCGTCAGGCGAGTCATGGCTTCAGGCGGCCGCTTTGCGTCTGTTCGTCATGGATTTCCGACAGGAAGTTCTCGACGTCGAACTCTTCGGCGAACCCGCTCGCCTCGCCTTCGGCCAGGGCGTTCCTGAGCGCTTCGAGCTTGGTTTCGTGCTCTTCCAGCAGCCGCAGGCCGGCGCGGATCACGTCGCTGGCCGAGCCGTAGCGACCCTGCGCGACTTGTGTTTCGATGAAGTCCTGAAAGTGAGGCCCGAGGCTTACCGAGGTGTTCTTGCTCATAGCAGGCTCCTACAAGCCACAGCATACCAATTATTGGTATCCATCTGCAATCTCGCCCTCGCCGCCCCGACGCGCTATTGGAGCCGCCATGACCCTCACCCTCGTCAAAGCCTGGAACGGCGCCAAGGAGCGCCTGAAGGAAGCCGGCATCGATCAGCCCGCCATCGACGCGCGCCTGATGCTGGAAGTCGCCGCCGGCGTCAGCCGCACCGACATCATCACCGACCCCTATCGCGAGCTGACCGCCGAGCAGGTGGCCACGCTGGACGACTACCTGGAGCGCCGCGCCCGCCGCGAGCCGGTCAGCCACATCATCGGCCGCAAGGGGTTCTGGAAGATCCTGCTGTCGGTGACCAAGGACGTGCTGACCCCGCGTCCCGAGACCGAGGTCATCGTCGACGAGGTGCTGAAGGCCTTCCCCGAGACCATGGCCTTCAACCTGCTGGACCTGGGCGTCGGCTCGGGCTCGATGCTGATGGCCATCCTGGCCGAGCGTCCGGCCGCCAAGGGCCTGGGGATCGACATCTCCGAAGAGGCTCTGGCCGTGGCGCGCGAGAACGCCGCCAACCTGGATCTCGACAACCGCCTGGCGCTGATGCGCGGCGACTGGACGACGGGCCTGGGCGATGCGTCGTTCGACGTGGTGGTGTCCAACCCGCCCTACATCCCCACCGCCCATATCGACACCCTGGAGCCCGAAGTGCGCGACCACGAGCCGCGCCTGGCGCTGGACGGCGGGAGCGACGGCCTGAGCGCCTATCGCGCCCTGGCGCCCGAGATTCTGCGGGTGCTCAAGCCCGGCGGCCTGTTCTGCGTCGAGATCGGTTTCGACCAGTCTGCGGACGTCGAGATCCTGTTCAAGGCGGCCGGCGCGCAGAACGTGCGGACGGTCAAGGACCTCTCCACCCACGACCGCGTTGTCACGGGGTTCAAAAACCCCTTGGAAACGGCCGCGTGAGGCGCTAGACGAAAGGGGTCTCCTTCCAAATCGCCGGGTGACGGGAAGAGCGGTCGTTTCGACGGTCGCCAGACGCATCCGGCAGGCGCGAACGGCCGACGAGGCCGAAAGCCGCGCCCGATCCGGACGGAGACTCTACGGAAACCCAGGTCTC
>PJUK01000300.1_pt1 | contig 20566 bp, 16 predicted proteins | sample 1512211 | NCBI WGS metagenome assembly PJUK01 (sample SAMN08177668, study PRJNA422409) | Feces metagenome, whole genome shotgun sequencing project.
CGCAGAACACGACATCCATGCAGATGAAAATGTTCCTGACGCGTCTTGGTGAAGGATCGCGGATGATCGTGACGGGCGATCCGAGCCAGATCGATCTTCCACCCGGTCAGAAATCCGGGCTTGTCGAAGCGCTTCGCGTGCTGGACGATGTGGAAAGCGTCATCAAGGTGCGGTTCACCCAAAAAGACGTGGTGCGTCATCCGCTGGTGGCGGCAATCGTCAACGCCTATGACCGCGATGCGAAAACGCATGTCCAGCAGCCGGTCCGTCCGGAATAAGAGGACTTGTAATTGGTCGTTAGAACTACGATCTAAAAAATGCTGTCTGCCTTTTTGGGGCAGACGGCTTTCGAACAACTGAAAGGACGAAGCGGCTTGCTGTCCGGGAAGCCGCCGCAGAACGTGTCAGACAACGCGATCCATATCGATATCACCATTGAAGCTGGCAACTGGCCGGATGAAACAACACTCGAAGGACTTGTCAGAAAGTCTGTCGAGGCGGCATGGACCAATCTGGGCCTCAAGGATGCCGACAGCGAATTGAGTATCGTCTTTACCGACGATGCGTCCATTCAGGAGCTGAACGCCGAATGGCGCGGCAAGGACAAGCCTACCAATGTGTTGTCGTTTCCCGCGTTTCCGGTCAAGGCCGGGAACCAACCGGGACCAATGCTGGGCGACATTGTCATCGCCCGCGAAACCGTGGAGCGTGAAGCGGTTGAAGAAGGCAAGCCTCTTGACCATCACCTCTCACACCTTGTCGTGCATGGCTTCCTGCATCTGTTGGGCTATGATCATGAAACCGACGAGGAAGCAGAGGAAATGGAACGCCGCGAGGTCGAGATTCTTCATGCTATTGCCATCCCGGACCCTTATGCTGTATCCCAAGAGACCATTAACAACGATTGACCATGGCTGATCAAACCTCACAACCTCCGTCCGCGGGCGAGAATCGCAGCGAGACCCAAGACGCCGAAGGGCAAAGTACGCAGCGACCGGTAGCGGTCGAAAAGCGTTCCCTTCTGTCGAATATTTTCCCTTTCATCCGCTCGCGGCAGCAATCTTCCTTGCGTGAAGATCTGGCCGATGCGTTGTCCAGCACGGCAAGCGAACAGGATTCCGCCTTCTCGCCCGAAGAAAAGGCGATGCTGCACAATATCCTGCGCCTGCGTGAAATCCGCGTCGAAGACGTGATGATTCCGCGCGCGGATGTCGAGGCCGTGGAAATTTCCACGCCGCTTTGGGAAGTGCTGGAACTCTTCGAGGAATCCGGCCATTCCCGTATGCCGGTCTATGCCGAAACGCTGGACGATCCGCGCGGCATGATCCATATCCGCGACGTTTTGAATTTCATCACGCGTCAGGCGCGCCAGAAAACGCGCCGCCGCACGACGGCCAAGACGCCTGCTGCGGCGACGCCGCCGAAATTCGATATGAGCCGCATTGATCTCACCAAGACGATCGGCGAGCTCAACCTCATGCGCAAGGTGCTGTTCGTGCCGCCATCGATGATGGCGAGCGGCCTGATGGCCCGCATGCAGGCAACCCATATCCAGATGGCGCTGGTCATCGACGAATATGGCGGCACCGATGGTCTCGTCTCGCTGGAAGATATTGTCGAAATGGTTGTCGGCGATATTGAAGACGAGCATGACGACGAAGAAATCATGATCGCCGAGGAAGCCGATGGCGTGTTCGTCGTCGATGCGCGCGCCGATCTGGACGAATTCGCGGCAAAGATCGGCCCGTCTTTCGCGGTGGGCGAACATGGCGAGGATGTCGATACGGTTGGCGGCCTGATCTTCTCCGTATTGGGCCGGATTCCGGTTCGCGGTGAAGTGGTGCAGGCCGTGCCCGGCTATGAATTCCACGTGCTGGAGGTTGATCCGCGCCGCGTGAAGAAGGTGCGCATCGTGCCGCTTTCCGCCGCTGACCGCCGCAGGCAACAGCGTGCCGTTGTTACCACCAAGCCTGAAGAGCAGTCTCCGGCTACCGCCGAAGACACTGAAACCTTCAAAGAGGCCTGATGATCGAACGGCTTGCGGGCAGGATCATTCTTTCAAGCGGCTGGCGTCGTGCGCTGGCCGCTTTTTTGAGTGGCGCCTTCGCGACACTGACCCAGCCGCCTTTTGATCTCTTCATCGCCGGTTTCATTTCCTTTCCGATCCTCGTCTGGCTGATCGACGGCGCTTTGGCGCGCGCCGATGCTGGCCCGATCCGGCGTATTCTGCCCGCGGCAATGGTTGGGTGGTGGTTCGGCTTCGGCTATTTCGTCTCGGGCCTCTGGTGGATCGGGACGGCGCTTCTGGTCGATGCAGACGAGTTTGCCTGGGCCCTGCCGCTGGCAGTGCTGGGCCTGCCCGCCTTTCTGGCGATTTTCTATGCCTTTGCGACCATGGTTGCGCGCATTTTCTGGTCTGACGGGCTTGGAAGGATTTTTGCGCTCGCGTTCGGCTTTGCGCTTGCAGAATGGTTGCGCACCTTCCTGCTGACCGGCTTCCCGTGGAACGCTATCGGCTATGCGGCAATGCCGGTGCCGCTGCTGATGCAGTCGGTCGCGGTGGTCGGCCTTGTGGGCATGAGCGCGCTTGCCGTGTTCCTCTTCGCATCGCCCGCATTGCTGATCGGCGGACGGCTTGCAAAAAGCGGTATCACCCTCGCCATTCTTCTTGCTGCAACCCATGTCGGCTTTGGCGCATGGACACTTTCGCGCGCGCCAGCCGTGGGCGACGAAAAGGGCAACATCAATATCCGCATCGTGCAGCCCTCCATTCCGCAGACCATGAAATGGGACAATGCCGCGCGCCGCTCGATCTTCGACAAGCTGATTGCGCTGACGGCCGAGCCGCCCGCTGATGGCAAGCCGCGCCCCGATGTCGTCATATGGCCTGAAACGGCAGTACCCTATATTCTGACGTCGACACCGGAAGCGCTGGCCCAGATCGGCAATACATTGCAGGACGGTCAGGTGCTGTTGACCGGCGCCGTGCGCGAAGAGCGGGCCGCAGGCAATGGCGAGCCGCGCTATTACAATTCCATATATTCGATCAACGACCGGGGCGAGATCACCGACGCTACCGACAAGGTGCATCTTGTTCCATTCGGCGAATATCTGCCGTTGGAAAGCCTTCTGCGGGGGCTTGGACTTCAGGAAGTGGTGAAAATGCCGGGCGGCTTTACCGCCGGTTCCTCACGGCGTCTCCTGAATGTGAGGCCGGGCCAGACGCTCCTGCCGCTTATCTGCTACGAGGCGATTTTCCCTGATGAGCTGGGCGTTTCGGGGCCGGAAACAAGCGCGCCCAAAGCAATCGTCAACGTCACGAATGATGGCTGGTATGGCAACACGCCGGGGCCTTATCAGCACTTCCGGCAGGCGCAGGTTCGCGCCGTGGAGCAAGGCTTGCCGCTCGTGCGTGCGGCCAATAACGGGCTTTCGGCGGTAACGGATTCCTACGGTCGAATCACTGAAGGTCTCGCGCTGGATGCTGTCGGCGTGGTGGATGCTTCCCTACCGTCAGTTCGTGCACCATTTTGGGGCACAGCGCCGGGATCGAAACAGACGATAACGATCCTGTTAACCTTACTCTTTGTCAACGTCGCTTTCACGGTGTCATTCCGCAGGCGTTTTCATTGACACGGCAATTTTGTTAAGATGTTATACCGGCGCGGTGACGGTTCCCACGTGTGAAGTCGTGCGAAACGCGTCAGACTACCTCCCACAACGTGATGTTATCCCTGTTCAGATGAACAGTACATGAATGAAAGCTCGCAGCCGCGAGGAGTGACAGCTGTATGATTGAGAATAAAAAGAAGCCCAACCCAATCGACGTACACGTCGGCAGCCGCATTCGTCTCCGCCGCAACATGCTGGGCCTCAGTCAGGAAAAGCTTGGCGAAAATCTGGGCATCACGTTTCAGCAGATTCAAAAATACGAGAAGGGCACCAATCGCGTCGGTGCCAGCCGCCTGCAGGCGATCTCAGCCATTCTCAATGTACCGGTTTCCTTTTTCTTCGAAGACGCACCGGGATCAAACCCCGTCGGCCAGGAAGGCTTTGCGGAAGATAACGAAGCGACCTATGTGGTCGATTTCCTGAATTCGAACGAAGGCGTCCAGCTCACACGGGCGTTCACGAAAATTTCAGATCCGAAAGTTCGCCGGAAAATCATCGATCTGGTGAAGTCGCTGGCAGCAGACGCCGAGTAAGTCACTCCCCTTTACGCCTGTTTTCTGGCGATTCATGCGCGTTTTTCCCCTTTTGACGGTGGCTTTTCGGCCTTGGGAAATGAATTTTTCCCACCGCGCCCTGTCGCAATACGAAAATGCATTGACGGTTCGATCCCAACTTCGCTAACACTTTGACGCGCCCGGAAAGTTCCGGGCGCTACTGTGTTTCCTAGGCGGAGATGTCCTCCGTTGGATTTTCAAGAGGGGTTACCCGTGTCGCGCAGTTCTTATCTCTTCACCAGCGAATCTGTGTCTGAAGGACACCCGGACAAGGTTTGCGATCGTATCTCCGATGAAATCGTCGACATGGTCTACAAGGAAGCGCGCCGCACCGGCGTGGATCCGTGGTCTGTCCGCGTCGCCTGCGAAACGCTTGCCACCACCAACCGCGTGGTGATTGCCGGTGAAGTGCGCGTGCCGGAGACTTTCCTGAAGAAGAATAAGGACGGCTCGATCGCCAGGGACGCCGCTGGCCATCCGCTGATCAATCCTGCCCGCTTCCGTTCGGCAGCCCGCAAGGCGATCCGCGAAATCGGTTACGAGCAGGACGGCTTTCACTGGAAGACGGTGAAGATCGACGTGCTTCTGCACCCGCAGTCTGCCGACATCGCGCAGGGCGTCGATAATGCTGCCGACCGTCAGGGCGAAGAAGGTGCGGGCGATCAGGGTATCATGTTCGGCTATGCCTGCCGCGAAACCCCCGATCTGATGCCTGCCCCGATCTATTATTCGCACAAGATTCTCGAAAAGCTGTCCGAAGCCCGCCATAAGGGCGAAGGCGATGCGGGCAAGCTTGGCCCGGACGCCAAGAGCCAGGTCACGGTGCGTTACGAAAACGGCAAGGCTGCGGAAGTTACGCAGATTGTGCTCTCGACGCAGCATCTGGATGCCAGCTGGGATTCGAAGAAGGTTCGTTCGGTTGTCGAGCCCTATATCCGCGACGCGCTGGGCGAGCTGCCGATTGCAGCGACCTGCAACTGGTACATCAACCCGACCGGCAAATTCGTCATTGGTGGCCCGGACGGTGACGCAGGCCTGACGGGCCGCAAGATCATCGTCGACACTTACGGCGGTGCCGCTCCGCATGGCGGCGGCGCATTCTCCGGCAAGGACACGACCAAGGTTGACCGCTCGGCTGCCTATGCAGCGCGTTATCTGGCCAAGAATGTCGTGGCGGCAAATCTTGCCGACCGCTGCACGATCCAGCTTGCCTACGCCATCGGCGTTGCGCAGCCGCTTTCGGTCTATGTCGATCTGCATGGCACCGGCAAGGTAGCGGAATCCGCTGTTGAAGAAGCGCTGCGTGAAGTGATGGACCTGTCGCCGACCGGCATCCGCAAGCATCTCGACCTCAACAAGCCGATCTATGCCAAGACTTCGTCTTACGGTCATTTTGGCCGCAAGCCGGGCCGTGACGGTTCCTTCTCCTGGGAGAAGACCGACCTCACCAAGGCACTCAAAGCGTCTGTCGCTTAAAGCCTGTTCCAAAAGTTGCATCACAGGCCGCTTGGCGTTATGTGTCTTGCAAATATCAAAGAGCGCGGTCATCGACCGCGCTCTTCGCTTATTCTGACGGATAAAACATGACCGAAGAAACCCATCCTCTGCGCGGTGCCGGAAACTTTTTTGGCCGTCGTCACGGCAAGCCGCTGCGCAGCCATCAGCGGAACCTGTTCGAGGACCTTCTGCCCGAACTGAAGCTCGACCTTGCCAAGCCTGCGCCGCAGGATCTGCGCGCGTTGTTTCCCATCGCGGTTGACGCGGTGCGCATGGAAATCGGCTTTGGTGGCGGCGAACATCTTCATCATGAAACGGGCCGCTATCCGCAGACAGGCTTCATTGGCGTCGAGCCTTTCGTCAACGGCATGGCCAAGATGCTGGCGGCGCTCGATCAGGAGCTGCGTCCCAATATGCGGCTCTATGATGAAGATGCGACGGCGGTTCTCGACTGGCTGCCGGATGCATCGCTGACCGGTATCGACCTGTTTTATCCCGATCCGTGGCACAAGCGCCGCCACTGGAAGCGCCGTTTTGTCAGCGACGCCAATCTGGATCGTTTTGCCCGCATTTTGAAACCCGGCGCAAAATTCCGCTTCGCGTCGGATATCGAGCATTATGTAAACTGGACGCTGCAACATTGCCGTCGTCACGATGCTTTTGACTGGCAAGCGGAAAGTCCGGCGGACTGGAACAATGCCTATGAAGGCTGGCCGGGAACGCGCTATGAGGCCAAGGCCTTTCGCGAGGGCCGCAAGGCTGCCTATCTGACTTTTATCCGACGTTGAATTTCTAGAGCGGTTCCGATCAAAACGGTATCGTGAAACCGCTCTATCTATCTGTTTTTACGCATTATCCTACGCAAAATCGCTGCGCACTTTTGCTGGAAATGCTCTAGACAGAAGCGGGACTTGAAAAAATCCGCTTCCGCTGGTATATAACTCTCAAATTCTTGGTCGAACGAACAAGAGTGGGTCCGTCCGGTCCCGCTCTTTTTTGTTACTTAGACCCGGGAAATAGAGGTTTTTCGACCCCTTCGAGAGGTTCAGAGTTGACGGAACAGGTTCAGGCAAACGAAGCAGAGACGCCAATCGTGGCTGTGGATGAGCGCATCATTCGCGAAACGGGCATCGACGCGAAAGTGGCAGGCATTGTGGAGCCGGTCCTCAATACGCTCGGCTTCCGTCTGGTGCGCGTGCGTCTTTCCGGCCTCAATGGCCAGACCTTGCAGATCATGGCCGAGCGTCCCGATGGCACGATGACCGTTGACGATTGCGAGCTGGTCAGCCGTACCGTCGCGCCGGTGCTCGACGTCGAAGATCCGATCAGCGGCAAATATCATCTGGAAATCTCGTCGCCGGGCATCGATCGTCCGCTGGTGCGCAAGTCGGACTTTGCTGACTGGGCAGGCCATATCGCCAAGGTAGAGACTTCTATCGTGCATGAAGGCCGCAAGAAATTCCGCGGTCGTATCGTGCTGGGCGATGCCGAGACGGTGGTGATCGAAAGCGATCAGGTGTCCTACGGCAACGAACCGGTCGTGCGCATTCCCTTCGATGTGATTTCGGATGCGCGTCTGGTCCTCACCGACGATCTGATCCGCGATGCGCTGCGCAAGGACAAGGCCCTTCGTGAAGGCCGCATCCCCGGAGACGATCTGGGCGATGCGCCGGAAGAGACGCCGACAGAAGATACGGCTGACAAGAAATAAGCCGACGAAAAAAGTTTCAGGCATTCGGCGCAAGGAGAAGCCGGGTGCGACACCAAGGAGAGACCTATGGCAGTCAGTGCTAACAGGCTGGAGCTTCTGCAGATCGCCGATGCGGTCGCACGCGAGAAGTCGATTGACCGCGAGATCGTTCTTGCGGCCATGGCCGATGCGATCCAGAAGGCAGCGCGTTCGCGTTACGGTCAGGAAAGCAACATCCGCGCCGACATCAATGCGAAGTCGGGCGAGATCAAGCTTCAGCGTCTGCTCGAAGTGGTCGAGAATGTCGAAGACTACGCCACGCAGATTTCGCTGTTCACCGCACGCGACCGCAACCCGGATGCGCAGATCGGCGACTTCATCGCTGACCAGCTGCCGCCGATGGATTTCGGCCGTATTGCTGCCCAGTCCGCCAAGCAGGTCATCGTGCAGAAAGTGCGCGAAGCCGAGCGTGACCGCCAGTATGACGAATACAAGGACCGCGTGGGCGAAATCGTCAACGGCACTGTGAAGCGCGTCGAATATGGCAATGTGATTGTCGATCTGGGCCGTGGCGAAGCCATCGTGCGCCGTGACGAACTGATCCCGCGTGAAGCCTTCCGTTATGGTGACCGTATCCGCGCTTATGTTTACGACGTGCGTCGCGAACAGCGCGGCCCGCAGATTTTCCTGTCGCGCACCCATCCGCAATTCATGGCGAAGCTCTTCACCATGGAAGTTCCGGAAATCTATGACGGCATCATCGAGATCAAGTCGGTCGCCCGTGATCCGGGTTCGCGCGCCAAGATCGCCGTGGTTTCGCGCGATGCGTCCATCGATCCGGTCGGTGCCTGCGTTGGTATGCGTGGTTCGCGTGTTCAGGCGGTTGTGGCTGAACTGCAGGGCGAAAAGATCGACATCATTCCGTGGTCGCCGGATGCGGCTTCCTTCATCGTCAACGCGCTTCAGCCCGCTGAAGTTGCGAAGGTTGTTCTCGACGAAGATGCGGAACGTATTGAAGTTGTCGTCCCGAATGACCAACTATCACTTGCGATCGGTCGTCGCGGCCAGAATGTCCGCCTCGCATCGCAGCTCACCGGTTGGGACATCGACATTCTGACGGAGGACGAAGAGTCCGAACGTCGTCAGAAGGAATTCACCGAGCGTTCGAACCTGTTCATGGAAGCCCTCGACGTTGACGAAATGGTCGGTCAGGTTCTGGCTTCCGAAGGCTTCGCCTCGATTGAAGAACTGGCTTATGTCGAGCCGGGCGAAATCGCATCCATCGACGGTTTCGATGACGATACCGCTTCTGAAATCCAGCAGCGTGCCCGTGAATATCTGGATCGCCTCGAAGGTGAACTGGATGCGCGCCGCAAGGAACTCGGCGTCGAAGACGAACTGCGTGAACTGCCGAACCTCACCACCGCCATGCTGGTTGCTGTCGGTGAAGACGGTGTGAAGTCGATTGAAGACTTTGCAGGTTACGCTGTTGACGATCTCGTCGGCTGGCGTGAGCGCAAGGATGGCGACACTGTCGCTCATAGCGGCATTCTCTCGTCCTTCGATGTTTCGCGCGTCGATGCCGAACAGATGATCCTGACTGCCCGCCTCAAGGCTGGCTGGATCACGGAAGAAGAGCTGGCAGCAGCCGCTCAGGAAGAAGCCGAAGCGGAAGTCGAGGCTGAAGCCGGTGAAGAAGAAGCTGCTTCGTAAGAAGCGCTGAAAGTTCTGGAGCCGCATGGGTTCTTACGTCTGAAGCAATTCAGGCGTAAGCTGTGCGGCTTCAAGCATCTCCAGCAAAACTGCGCAGCGGTTTTGCGCCCGGAGATGGGGAAACGGGTCTCATCTGCCGGATTCGGTCAGTCGGATCGGGTTTCAGTGGGCCTTGGACCACGTTTCGGGTTGTGGCGAAGCCCCGGCTCTGGTACAGCGCCACGCGTTGCGTTTGATATGTCGGGGAGGTTCCAAACCGCCCGATTTGAGAACATAACGGCGGAAGCGTTGCCAGTTTTGAAGTTGAGTACAAGTCCGTATATGGCAGAGCGGGAGTTTGCGTGGAGCAGGATATGAATGACAGAACCTGTATCGTCACGCGCGAAAGCGGTTCTGCCGATGACATGATCCGCTTTGTGGCAGGGCCAGACGGTTCCGTCGTGCCGGACTTGAAAAGAAACCTGCCAGGCAGGGGATGCTGGGTCAAGGCCGAGCGCCGTCTGGTGGATGAAGCGATCAAGCGCAAGCTTTTTGCGCGGGCGCTGAAGGAAGGCGTGAAGCCGCAGGACGATCTTGGCGCGCTGGTCGACCAGCTGCTGACGAAATCCGCTCTCGGCAGTCTGGCTTTGGCGCGCAAGGCAGGCGCCGTGGTAACCGGCTCGACCAAGGTGGATCAGGCGATCCGCACGGGCGCGGCGGCCATGGTGCTGCATACCAAGGAAGCCGCAGCCGATGGCGTGCGCAAGCTTGATCAGGCAAGGCGCGCCGTGGTGCATCTGGATGGCCCCGATATCCCGGCCTTCACCCTTTTTACGGGAGAAGAAATGGATTTGGCATTTGGGGGCGGAAATGTGATACATGCAGCCGTGCTTGAAGGAAAGGCGGCTGTCGGGTTCGTTCAGCGGGCGCAATTGCTGCATCGCTATCGCGGTGAAAGCGCAACGAATTCGAATTAGAGCGTAATCCCGGAGGCTGGCAGGTCTCACACCGGATTGGGCGTAGAAGTGGATGACTGGAGCATTATCCAACCCGACCAGGTCGCGTTGGATAATGCTCGAGTAGAGCGGCCGGAGCCGCGAAGGAAACGGAACGTAATGAGCGATAACACAAACGACGACAAGACGCTGGGCGTCACCCCCAAGAAGACCCTGACCATGAAGCGGCCGGGCGTCGAGCAGAGCACCGTGCGCCAGAATTTCAGCCACGGCCGCACCAAGGCTGTCGTCGTTGAAACCAAGAAGCGCAAGTTCTCACGGCCAGACGACAAGCCGGAAGTGGAAGCAGCGGCTCCCAAGCCTGCAGCAGCCCCTGCCGCGCCCGTGGCTCAGCCGAAGGCACCGGCAGCACCCGCTGCTGCGGCCCCGGTTGCAAAGCCGCATGTCGCACAGCAACTGCAGCGCCCGGTGCAGCAGCGCCCCAATCAGCAGGCACCGCGCCCGCGCCCTGCCGATCGCTCCGGCATGGTGCTGAACACGCTGTCGCGCTCCGAAATGGATGCACGCCGCCGTGCGCTTGAAGAAGCGCAGGTGCGTGAAGTCGAAGAACGCGCCCGCGCCGTTGAAGAAGCCAAGCGTCGCGCCGAAGAAGATGCGCGCCGCGCCAAGGAACGTGAAGAATCCGCACGCCGTCAGGCCGAGGAAGAAGCCCGTCTCAAGGCTGAGGCCGAAGCACGCCGCAAGGCAGAAGAAGAAGCTGCCAAGCGCGTTCCGCAGCCGGAAGCACGGGGCGAACAGCGCACCGAGCGTCGCGACGATTCGCGTGGCGCACCGCAGGGCAACCGCCCGCAGCACGCTGGCCGTCCGCAGCAGGGCAATCGTCCGCAGTCGGGTGCACCGCGTCCGGCTCCGTCGCTTGCAGAAACCGCTCCGGGACCGGGCAAGCCGCTGCCGCAGAGCCAGCTTCGCAGGCCGGGCCAGTCTGGCGATGACGATGATCGTCGTGGCGGAAGCCCGATGGCAGCCCGTCGTGGCACCGCGGCCAAGCCGGAAGTGCGCGCGCCGAAGGTGGTCAAGACGGAAGACGATCGCCGTCGCGGCAAGCTGACGATCTCCAGCAATCTGGAAGACGAAGGCCGTTCGCGTTCGTTGTCGGCCATGCGTCGCCGTCAGGAAAAGTTCAAGCGTTCGCAGATGCAGGAAACGCGCGAGAAAATCTCTCGCGAAGTGACTGTGCCTGAAACCATTACGCTTCAGGAACTCGCACAGCGTATGACCGAGCGTTCGGTCGACATCATCAAGTACCTGATGAAGCAGGGCCAGATGATGAAGCCGGGCGATGTGATCGATGCCGATATGGCGCAGCTCATTGCTGAAGAATTCGGCCACACCGTCAAGCGCGTTGCGGAATCGGACGTTGAAGAAGGCATCTTCGGTGTTGCCGACAACGAGGCTGCGCTGGTTTCCCGTCCTCCGGTCGTGACCATCATGGGCCACGTCGATCACGGCAAGACCTCGCTGCTCGATGCAATCCGTCACGCCAATGTGGTGTCGGGTGAAGCCGGTGGTATCACACAGCATATCGGTGCTTATCAGGTCGAACAGAACGGCCAGAAGATCACCTTCATCGATACGCCGGGCCACGCTGCCTTTACCGCAATGCGTGCCCGTGGTGCGCAGGCGACCGACATTGCCATCCTTGTGGTGGCTGCCGACGATAGCGTGATGCCGCAGACGATTGAATCGATCAACCATGCCAAGGCGGCTGGTGTTCCGATCATCGTGGCGATCAACAAGATCGACAAGCCAACTGCCGATCCGCAGAAGGTTCGTACTGCCCTGTTGCAGCACGATGTCTTCGTGGAATCGATGGGCGGTGAAGTTCTCGACGTCGAAGTGTCGGCCAAGAACAAGATCAACCTCGACAAGCTGCTGGAAGCAGTTCTGTTGCAGGCTGAAATCCTTGATCTCAAGGCAGACCCGAAGCGTACGGCTGAAGGCGTTGTCATCGAAGCCCAGCTTGATCGTGGCCGTGGTTCGGTTGCAACCGTTCTGGTTCAGACCGGTACGCTGCATCCCGGTGACATTCTCGTCGCCGGTAGCGAATGGGGCCGCGTGCGCGCACTGGTCAATGACCATGGCGAGCATGTGAAGGAAGCCGGTCCTGCTATGCCGGTTGAAGTTCTGGGCCTTCAGGGCACGCCGCAGGCGGGCGACCGCTTTGCCGTGGTTGCCAATGAAGCCAAGGCGCGTGAAATCGCCGAATATCGTCAGCGTCTGGCCCGTGACAAGGCCGTTGCCCGCCAGTCCGGCGCGCGCGGTTCGCTCGAGCAGATGATGAGCCAGCTGCAGGTCAATGGCCTGAAGGAATTCCCGCTCGTCATCAAGGGTGACGTGCAGGGTTCGGTCGAAGCAATCATGACGGCTCTCGACAAGCTCGGCACCGACGAAGTGCGTGCACGCATCGTGCATTCGGGCGCCGGTGGTATCACGGAAAGCGACGTGTCGCTGGCCGAAGCCTCCAATGCCGCGATCATCGGCTTCAACGTCCGCGCCAACAAGCAGGCACGTGACGCTGCCGAACAGCAGGGCATCGAAATTCGCTACTACAACATCATTTACGATCTGATCGAAGATGTTAAAGCAGCAATGTCGGGTCTTCTGTCGCCAGAACGCCGTGAAACCTTCATTGGTAACGCTGAGATTCTTGAAGTCTTCAACATCACCAAGGTCGGCAAGGTTGCTGGTTGCCGTGTCGTTGACGGTAAGGTCGAACGTGGTGCAGGCGTCCGCCTCATCCGTGACAACGTGGTTATCCACGAAGGCAAGCTCAAGACGCTCAAGCGCTTCAAGGACGAAGTGTCGGAAGTGCCGATGGGCCAGGAATGCGGTATGGCGTTCGAAAACTACGACGACATTCGCGCAGGCGACACGATCGAAGCGTTCCGCGTCGAGCATATTACGCGCACGCTCTAATAGCTTTGGCCGGACCGTCCGACAGGGGCGGTCCGGCTTTTTAGAGCTTAATCTGACCGGAGTGAAACGAGCATCGGAAAGATTATGCTTGAAATAGAAAAGCATTGAGCGCCGATGTGATTCATTCAGATCGAAACGCGCTCTAATGCCCGGTTCCGAGGGTCTGACTCCCATCTGAATTGTGGTAAGTTACGCCCATAATTTTCAAGCCGTGTCGTCGGACAGCCTGAGAGGCTGAACGTCGGTCGATGGCTGTTCATCGAGGATTTAGCTATGGCACGTTCCCCGGACCCAAAAGGCTCAGGCGGTCTTTCGCAGCGCCAGCTTCGCGTTGGCGAACAGGTGCGCCATGCATTGGCGCAATTGCTCCAGCGCAATGAAATCCGTGACGATCTGATCGAGCGCACCGTCATTTCCGTTTCGGAAGTGCGCATGTCGCCCGACCTGAAGATCGCCACCTGTTTCATCATGCCGCTTGGCAATGTTGACCCGCAGTCTATCGTCAAGGCTTTGGCCGCAAACGCGAAATTCATTCGCGGACGCATGGCGCCAGTCCTTGGCCAGATGAAATACATGCCGGAGTTCCGCTTTCGCTCCGACACGAGTTTCGACAATTTTTCGAAGATCGACGCACTTCTGCGTTCGCCGGAAGTGGCGCGCGATCTTGCGCATAACGATGAAGACGCTGGCGAGGATGAAACCTCCCGCAATGGAGACAAATAAAGCATGGCAAGACGGGGTAAGAAAAAAGGCCGTCCGGTTTCCGGTTGGGTTATTTTCGACAAGCCGAAAGGTATGGGATCGACCGAAGCGGTCTCGAAGATCAAGTGGCTGTTCAACGCCGAGAAGGCCGGTCATGCCGGCACACTCGACCCGCTCGCATCCGGCATGCTGCCGATTGCTCTGGGCGAAGCCACCAAGACCGTGCCTTATGTCATGGACGGAACCAAGGTCTATCGTTTCACGGTGACCTGGGGCGAGGAACGCTCGACCGACGACCTTGAAGGTCAGCCGACCAAGACCTCCGACAAGCGTCCGTCGCGTGAAGAAGTTGAGGCCCTGCTGCCGAACTATACCGGCCTCATTTCGCAGATCCCGCCGCAGTTCTCCGCCATCAAGATCGACGGTGAACGCGCCTATGATCTCGCCCGTGAAGGCGAAACGGTGGAGATTCCGGCACGCGAAGTCGAGATCGACCGTCTGGAAATCGTCGAATTCCACGACGACAACCGCACCTCGTTCGAGGTCGAGTGCTCCAAGGGCACCTATGTGCGCTCACTGGCGCGCGATATGGGCCGCGATCTTGGCTGCTTTGGTCATATTTCCGAACTGCGCCGCATCGAAGTCGCGCCGTTCACGGAAGAAGACTTTGTCACGCTCTCGGAACTGGAAGCCGTCTGGCCGCCGCTGCCGCCGAAAGACGAGGATGGCAATGTGCTCGAACCCGCGCCGCGCCGCGATTTCTCGGGCCTTGATGCTCTGGTGATCGATACGGGCGCTGCGCTCGATTGTCTGCCGCAGGTGCCGCTGACCGACGATCAGGCGCAGCGCGTTCGCCTCGGCAATCCGGTTATCCTGCGTGGTCGCGATGCCCCGCTGGAAGCGGACGAAGCGTGCGTCACGGCACGCGGAAAACTGCTAGCCATCGGCTATATCGAGCATGGTCAGTTCAAGCCGAAGCGAGTTTTCACTGCTACCTAAAAAGTCCTCGCAACTGCCGGGGCGTATTTGATGCTGGTATTCTTGCCGTTTTTGCACTATATGCCCCAACAGCGATCCCGCAGAAATGCAGATCAGATCGTGTAAGTTGGCCCGCGCTGGACGACATCCCGGCCTGGGCGTCTGTTTTTCCTCTCATCAAGAAAGGGTTTACGATGTCGATTACTGCTGAGCGCAAGCAAGCACTTATCAAGGAATACGCCACCAAGGAAGGTGACACCGGTTCTCCTGAAGTTCAGGTTGCCGTTCTTTCCGAGCGTATCGCCAACCTCACCGAACACTTCAAGGGCCACAAGAATGACAATCATTCGCGTCGCGGCCTTTTGAAGCTGGTTTCGCAGCGCCGCCGTCTTCTTGACTATGTCAAAGGCGTGGACGCAGCGCGCTACCAGGCGCTGATCAGCCGTCTCGGCCTGCGCCGTTAACGGTAAATCGGGCGACGTGATGAACGTCGCCCGTTTGATTTTTAAAGCATTCCCAACAAGAGCGCGAAGCGGTTTGCGTAGGGTAATGCGGAGAAACAGAGAATAGGGCATATGCCCTTATTTCCCGCCCCGGACGAAACAAGGCCGGATCGGGTTGCCCGAGAGCCGAAAAGGCTCATGACATGGACCAGTCATGGGGCAGGATTGCAGGTAGTTCGCTCTCCCCCGAGCTCCCCGTTGTCTTGCCCGTGGCCCGTCCACCAACCACGGAGATGCCTTAGCGCCTGGCGCGGCGTCTCCCTATGAGGACAAGATATGTTCAATACCCACAAAGTGGAAATCGAATGGGGCGGTCGTCCGCTCACGCTCGAAACCGGCAAGATCGCGCGTCAGGCTGACGGTGCAGTTCTCGCAACCTATGGCGAAACCGTCGTTCTGGCGACTGTCGTTTCTGCCAAGGAACCGAAGCCTGGTCAGGATTTCTTCCCGCTGACGGTCAATTATCAGGAAAAGACCTATGCTGCCGGCAAGATCCCGGGCGGTTTCTTCAAGCGTGAAGGTCGTCCGAGCGAAAACGAAACCCTCGTTTCGCGCCTGATCGACCGTCCGATCCGTCCGCTCTTCGTCGATGGCTACAATAACGACACGCAGGTTGTTCTGACCGTTGTTCAGCACGATCTCGAAAACAACCCCGACGTCCTGTCGATGGTTGCAGCTTCCGCAGCACTGACCCTTTCCGGCGTTCCTTTCATGGGCCCGATCGGTGGTGCGCGCGTTGGTTACATCAACGGCGAATATGTTCTGAACCCGAATATCGACGAAATGCCGGAATCGAAGCTCGATCTGGTTGTTGCCGGTACGGCTGATGCCGTGCTGATGGTTGAATCGGAAGCGCAGGAACTTTCCGAAGAAGTCATGCTCGGCGCCGTCGTTTTCGGCCAGAAGAGCTTCCAGCCGGTGATCGACGCGATCATCAAGCTTGCTGAAGTTGCTGCCAAGGAACCGCGCGACTTCCAGCCGGAAGACCTGTCGGACCTCGAAGCCAAGATGCTGGCCGTTGTGGAGAACGACCTGCGCGACGCTTACAAGATCACCGAAAAGCAGGCTCGTTACGTTGCTGTTGACGCTGCAAAGGCCAAGGCGAAGGCTCACTTCTTCCCTGAAGGCGTTGAAGAACCGGAATTCTCGGCTGAAAGCTTTGCGACTGTCTTCAAGCACCTGCAGGCGAAGATCGTTCGCTGGAACATTCTCGACACGGGCAACCGTATCGATGGCCGCGACCTGAAGACCGTTCGTGCAATCGTCTCGGAAGTTGGCCTTCTGCCGCGCACCCACGGCTCGGCGCTGTTCACCCGCGGCGAAACGCAGGCAATCGTTGTTGCCACGCTCGGCACCGGCGAAGACGAACAGATGATCGATTCTCTGACCGGTACGTACAAAGAATCCTTCATGCTGCACTACAACTTCCCGCCATATTCGGTTGGTGAAACCGGCCGTATGGGTTCGCCGGGCCGTCGTGAAGTTGGTCATGGCAAGCTCGCATGGCGCGCTATCCACCCGATGCTGCCAGCTGCCGAACAGTTCCCTTACACGATCCGTTCGGTTTCCGAGATCACCGAATCCAACGGTTCCTCCTCGATGGCGACCGTTTGCGGCACCTCGCTCGCTCTGATGGACGCCGGCGTTCCGCTTGCACGTCCGGTTGCCGGTATCGCCATGGGCCTGATCAAGGAAGGCGAGCGTTATGCTGTTCTTTCCGATATTCTCGGCGATGAAGATCACCTCGGCGACATGGACTTCAAGGTTGCCGGTACTGAAAACGGCATCACCGCACTTCAGATGGACATCAAGATCGACGGTATCACCGAAGAGATCATGAAGGTCGCTCTGGAGCAGGCCAAGGGTGGTCGCATTCATATTCTCGGCGAAATGAGCAAGGCTCTGTCCACGTCGCGTGAAGAACTCGGCGAATTCGCTCCGCGCATCGAAGTGATGAACATCCCGACTGACAAGATCCGTGATGTTATCGGTTCGGGCGGCAAGGTCATCCGCGAAATCGTGGAAAAGACCGGTGCCAAGATCAACATCGAAGACGACGGCACGGTGAAGATCGCTTCGTCGAACGGCAAGGAAATCGAAGCCGCCAAGAAGTGGATTCACTCGATTGTTGCTGAGCCGGAAGTCGGCGAAATTTACGAAGGCACGGTCGTCAAGACCGCCGACTTCGGCGCTTTCGTGAACTTCTTCGGCCCGCGTGACGGTCTGGTTCACATCTCGCAGCTGGCTGCCGACCGCGTTGCCAAGACCACCGATGTGGTCAAGGAAGGCCAGAAGGTCTGGGTCAAGCTCATGGGGTTCGACGAACGTGGCAAGGTTCGCCTGTCGATGAAGGTCGTCGATCAGGAAACCGGCAAGGAAGTCGTTGCTGAAAAGAAGGCAGAGGCAGACGCTGAATAAGCCCTGCATCGCTTATGAAATCTGAAAGCGCGCCCTCGGGCGCGCTTTTTTGTTGTTTCACGGGAATCATAGGGGTCGCGCGGACTTTTCGGATGCGATCTTGCGGGTTAAAGAACGATCATGATGACACCGGCACAGAAAACACTCTTCCTTCCCTTCGAGCAGGGCATTCTCGATACGCCCGAAGATGGGCAATCCTTTCTCGCATGCGGCCTTTCCGCCGACCGGCTTCTCGATCCTGAATGGAAGCAGATCCTGACTTGCCTGCAACCATGGCGTCCAGATTTTCTGGCGCTGGGCAAGGAAGGCTTTCGCGCAGAGCCGAGATTGGCCACAGAGAGCCGTTTTAACGGCGGGCTACTCCTGCTCGGAAAACACCGTGGACGCAACGAGGCGTGGTTCTCCGAGCTTTTGGCGCGTGTTCAGCCGGGCGGGTGGATCGTCGTTTGCGGGGACAAGAAGCTTGGCGTCGATAGTTTCCGCAAATGGGTGGGCAATATCGCCGAAATCAGCGACCGGATGTCAAAGAACCACGCGGTGGCCTTCTGGCTGCAGCGTCCCGCCGATCTGGACGACGACTTCATCGCGGCGCTGCGCCCGCTGGAAAGCGCAATTGATGATGTGTTCCGCACCGAACCGGGCATGTTTTCGCACGGCGCCATCGACAAGGGCTCGGCGCTGTTGGTCCCGCATATGGAAAAGATCGTGTTCGGCAATGTAGCGGATTTTGGCGCGGGCTGGGGTTATCTCGCAGCGCAGAGCTTGAAATATGCCGACCGCATCAAGTCCATCGATCTGTTCGAGGCGGATTATGAGGCGCTGGAGGCCGCACGCGGCAATTTGGAGCGCTTGCGCGCTTCGGTGCCGATTTCCTTCAACTGGTTCGATATTACCAGCGAGAAGGTGACCGGCATCTACGATACCGTCATCATGAACCCGCCGTTCCATGAAGGGCGCGTGACGGATGTTTCGCTTGGCCAGAGCTTTATCTCGGCTGCAGCGTCGCGGCTGAAGCCGGGCGGTCGCCTGCTGATGGTCGCCAACCGGCAGCTACCCTATGAGGTGACCCTCAAGGGCCTGTTCAAGTCGGTGACGACACTGGAAGAAGCAGACGGTTTCAAAATCTTCGATGCGAAGAAGTGAAGCAAAAAAGCCGCCCCGAAGGGCGGCTTTTTTGTTTCCGGAATACTTATTCGCCGCGTTCGGCGTCGGAGCTTTTCAGCTCTTCCAGCGTCGGCATTGAAACGATGTTGTAGCCGGAATCCACATAATGGATTTCGCCAGTCACGCCGCTCGACAGATCGGACAGCAGATAGACTGCCGATTTGCCGACATCGTCAATATCAACAGTGCGGCGTAGCGGCGAATTGCGGCGCTGATAGCTGAAGATCGCGCGCGCATCGCCGATGCCAGCACCGGCCAGCGTGCGCACCGGGCCAGCCGAAATAGCGTTGACGCGGATGCCCTGCGGGCCGTAATCGGCAGCCAGATAGCGAACCATGGCTTCAAGCGCCGCCTTGGCAACGCCCATAACGTTGTAGTTCGGGATCGTGCGGGTCGAGCCGCCATAGGTCAGCGTCAGGATCGAACCGCCGTCCTTCATCAGCCTTTCAGCGCGCTGCGCCATTTCCGTGAAGGAGTAGGCGGAAATCACCATGGTCCGGCTGAAATTATCGCGCGTGGTGACGTCTGCGTAACGGCCCTTCAGTTCGGTCTTGTCGGAAAAACCGATGGCGTGAACGATGAAATCGAGCTTGCCCCACTTCTTCTCGATTTCGGCAAAAACCGCATCGACCGTAGAAATGTCTTCGACATCGCAGGGCAGGACGAGGTCCGAGCCGACCTGTTCGGCCAGCGGCTTCACGCGCTTGCCCAGCGCATCGCCCTGATAGGTGAAAGCGAGTTCTGCGCCCTGTGCGGCCAGTTGCTTCGAGATGCCCCATGCCAGAGAATGATTATTCGCGACCCCCATGATGAGGCCGCGTTTTCCTTGCATCAAACCTTCCATATTCCCCTCTCCCTCAGCTCTGGTAGCGCTGGAAAACCAGCGTCGCATTGGTGCCGCCAAACCCGAAGGAGTTGGAGAGCACGGTATTGAGCTGAGCATTATCGATGCGCTTGCGGACGATAGGCATGTCCGCGAAGGCAGGGTCCAATTCTTCGATATGCGCGCTTTCGCAAATGAAATTATTCTGCATCATCAAAAGCGAATAGATCGCTTCCTGCACGCCCGTTGCGCCCAGCGAATGGCCGGTCAGCGACTTGGTCGCGGCAATCGGCGGGCAGGCGTCGCCCGAGCCGAACACCTGACGGATGGCGTCGATTTCCGGCGCATCACCAGCAGGCGTAGAGGTTGCGTGCGGGTTGATGTAGTCGATCTTGGTCTTGACGGTCGAAAGCGCCATCTTCATGCAGCGGATCGCGCCTTCGCCGGATGGAGCGACCATGTCGTAGCCGTCAGACGTTGCGCCATAGCCGACGATTTCGCCATAGATCTTGGCGCCGCGCGCAAGCGCGGTTTCGAGATCTTCCAGCACCAGAACGCCAGCGCCGCCTGCAATCACAAAGCCGTCGCGGTTCTTGTCATAAGCGCGTGATGCGGTGGCAGGCGTGTCGTTATACTTGGTCGCCATCGCGCCCATGGCGTCGAATAGCACCGAAAGCGTCCAGTCGAGATCTTCGCAGCCGCCCGCAAACATGCGGTCCTGCTTGCCATACTGGATCATCTCGAACGCATTGCCGATGCAATGGTTGGATGTCGCGCAGGCCGAAGAGATCGAATAGTTGATGCCCTTGATCTTGAAGAAGGTCGCCAGCGTCGCGGACGCCGTCGAGCTCATGGCCTTCGGCACGGCGAACGGACCGACGCGCTTCGGGCCCTTTTCACGGGTGATATCAGCGGAATCAACGATGGTGCGGGTGGAAGGA
>PJUK01000304.1_pt1 | contig 20428 bp, 19 predicted proteins | sample 1512211 | NCBI WGS metagenome assembly PJUK01 (sample SAMN08177668, study PRJNA422409) | Feces metagenome, whole genome shotgun sequencing project.
CACAGATCCTGCACCGTCCGTTCGACGCTGATCCGGCCATCGCCGGCGTCACCGCCGACAGCCGCAAGGTGCGTGAAGGCTTCCTGTTCGCCGCCCTGCCGGGCAGCAAGGTCGACGGCCGCAGCTTCATTCCGGGCGCGATCGCCTCGGGCGCCGCCGCCGTTCTTGCTCCCGACGACGTTCAAGGCCTGCCGGTCCCGACCGCCCACGCCGGCGACATCCGCCGCGCCTACGCCCTGGCCGCCGCCGAGTTCTGGGCCGCCCAGCCGGCCACGGTGATCGCGGTCACCGGCACGAACGGCAAGACCTCGGTCGCCGGCTTCGCCCGCCAGATCCTGGCCCTCCTGGGCAAGAAGGCCGCCAGCATGGGCACGCTGGGCGTCGTCGTCAGCGCGCCGGGCGTTCCCGACGAGCAACTGACCCCGCCGGGCCTGACCACGCCGGACGCCGCCGACGTCGCCGAGATGGCCGCCAAGCTGGCCGGCATGGGCGTGACGCACCTCGCCGTCGAGGCCTCGTCGCACGGCATCGACCAGCGCCGCCTGGACGGCCTGAAGATCAGCGCCGCCGGCTTCACCAACTTCACCCAGGACCACCTCGACTATCACGGCACCATGGGCTGCTACCGGGCCGCCAAGCTGCGCCTGTTCGAGGCCCTGCTGCCGCGCGGCGCGACCGCCGTGCTGAACGCCGACAGCGACGCCTTCCCCGCCTTCGCCGCTGCCGCCGTGACCTCGGGCGAGACCATCCTGTCGGTGGGCGAGCAGGGCCAGGGCCTGAAGCTGATCTCGCGCGAGCCGACCCCCTGGGGCCAGCTCTTGAAGATCGCCGCCCAGGATCGGCAGTTCGAGGTGAAGCTGCCGCTGGCCGGCGACTTCCAGGCCAGCAACGTGCTGGTCGCCGCGGGTCTGGTCCTGGCCACGGGCGAGGACCTGGACGCCGTGCTCGCCGCCCTGGAAAAGCTGGAAGGCGCGGCCGGCCGGCTGCAGCGCGTGGGCAAGGGGTCGGGCAAGGGCGAGGCCTATGTCGACTACGCCCACACCCCCGACGGCCTGGAGACGGTGCTGAAGGCTCTGCGCCCGCACGTGCGCGGCAAGCTGATCGCGGTGTTCGGCGCCGGCGGCGACCGTGACCGCACCAAGCGTCCGCAGATGGGCGAGATCGCCGCGCGGCTGGCCGACGTGGCCATCGTCACCGACGACAATCCGCGCTCGGAAGACCCCGCCAGCATCCGCGCCGCCATCCTGGCCGCCGCCCCGGGCGCGCGCGAGATCGGCGACCGCCGCGAGGCCATCCGCGCGGGCGTGGCCCTGCTGGAAGACGGCGACGTTCTGGTCGTGGCCGGCAAAGGTCACGAGCAGGGCCAGCTGGTGGCCGGCGTGAACCACCCCTTCGACGACGTGGCCGAGACCCTGAGCGCGCTGGAGGCCGTCAATGGCTGAAGCCCTCTGGACGGCTGAAGAGATCGCCGCCGCGACGGGCGGCCAGGTCGCCGGCGACTTTTCCGCCACCGGCGTGTCGATCGACAGCCGCAGCATCGAGCCGGGCGACCTGTTCGTCGCCCTGGCCGGGGTGCGCGACGGTCACGAGTTCGTCGCCCAGACGGCGCAGAAGGGCGCGGCCGGCGCCCTGGTCTCGCAGGCCGTCGCGACCCCCGCCGTCGTCGTCGCCGACACCTTCAAGGCGCTTGAGGCCCTGGGCGTCGCCGCTCGTGAACGCGCCCCCCAGACCCGCCGCGGCGCGGTCACCGGCTCGGTCGGCAAGACCAGCGTCACCCGCGCCGTCGAGGCCGGCCTGCGCCGCGCCGGCAAGGCCCACGCCTCGGTGAAGAGCTACAACAACCACCTCGGCGTTCCGCTGACCCTGGCCCGCATGCCGCGCGACACTGAACGGGCGGTGTTCGAGGTCGGCATGAACCACGCCGATGAAATCACCCCGCTCTCGAAGTTCATCCGCCCGCACGCGGTGGCGATCACCACGGTCGGCCCGGTGCACCTGGAGAACTTCGCCGACGGCGAGATCGGCGTGGCCCGGGCGAAGGCCGAGATCTTCGACGGGCTGGAGCCCGGCGGCGTGGCCGTGCTGAACGCCGACAATCAATGGTTCGACCTGCTGAAGGGCGAGGCCGAGAAGGCCGGCGCGACCGTGCGCAGCTTTGGCCGTGACGGGACCAGCGCACGCCTCGTCGACTTCGTGGTCGAGGGCGCCGGCGCGACCGTCGTCGCCGAGCTCGACGGTCAGGCCGTGTCGTTCCCGATCCGCCAGACCGGCGTGCACTGGGGCCCCAACAGCCTGTGCGTGCTCTTGATGCTGGAAGCCCTGGGCGTCGACCGCGCCACGGCCCTGGCGGCCCTGGCCGAGTTCGCGCCGATCGAGGGGCGCGGCGCCGAGCAGGTGGTCGCCATCGACGGCGGCGCCTTCACCCTGGTCGACGAGAGCTACAACGCCAATCCCGTGTCGATGCAGGCCGCCCTGGCCACCCTGGGCGCGCGCAAGGTCGCCGGCCGCCGGATCGTGGCCCTGACCGACATGCTGGAGCTGGGGCCCGACAGCCCGAGCTTCCATGCGCAGCTGGCCGGCCCGATCGCCGAGGCGGGCATCGACCTGGTGTTCTGCGCCGGGCCGTTAATGATGTCGCTGTGGAACGCGCTTCCGCAGGAGCGCCGAGGCGGCTATGCGGACGCCGCGCCCGCGTTGGCGCAGCAGATCGTCGCGGCCATGCAGCCCGGCGACGTGGTGATGGTGAAGGGGTCGAACGGGTCACGGGCCGGCGCAATCGCCGCCGCCCTGTCCGCGCTCGGCCGGCGGGAACAAGTCTGATGCTGTACTTCCTCTACGAATGGCTCTCGCGCGGCGGGCACGAGCACGTGCCGGTCCTGAACCTGCTCAAGTACCTGACCTTCCGCACCGGCATGTCGATGCTGACGGCCTACATCGTGGCCGTGGCCATGGGCTCGCGCTTCATCCGCTGGATGAAGGCCAAGCAGGGCAAGGGCCAGCCGATCCGCACCGACGGCATCGAGCGCCACGTGCTCGAGAAATCCGGCACGCCCACCATGGGCGGCTTCATGATCCTGGCCGGCCTGTTCGTCGGCTCGCTGCTGTTCGCCGACCTGCGCAACGTCCACGTCTGGGTGGTGCTGGGCATCACCGCGGCCTTCGGCGTGCTGGGCTTCATGGACGACTACGCCAAGGTCACCAAGCAGACGACCGCCGGCCTTTCCAGCGGCCAGAAGCTGGTCGCCCAGTTCATCGTCTCGATCCTGGCGGCCGTGGCCCTGATCATCTTCGCCCCGAAGTCGCAGATGACGCCGGGCCTTGAGACCTCGCTGGTCTTCCCGATCCTCAAGAACCTGGTGATCAATCTCGGCTGGTTCTACGTGGCCTTCGCCGCGATCACGATCGCCGGCTTCTCGAACGCCGTGAACCTGACCGACGGCCTGGACGGCCTGGCCATCGTGCCGGTGATGTTCGCCGCCTCGACCTTCGGCCTGATCGCCTACCTCGTCGGCAACTACAAGTTCGCCGACTATCTGAACCTGCACTTCGTGCCGAGCGTCGGCGAGCTGGCGGTGCTGTGCGGCGCCATCATCGGCGGCGGCATGGGCTTCCTCTGGTACAACGCCCCGCCCGCCAAGATCTTCATGGGCGACACTGGCTCGCTGGCCCTGGGCGGCGCGCTGGGCTCGATCGCCGTCTGCGCCAAGCACGAACTGGTGCTGGGCATCGTCGGCGGCCTGTTCGTGGCCGAGGCGCTGTCGGTGATGATCCAGGTCGCCTACTTCAAGAAGACCGGCAAGCGCATCTTCCTGATGGCGCCGATCCACCACCATTTCGAAAAGCTGGGCTGGGCCGAGAGCACCGTCGTCGTCCGTTTCTGGATCGTCGCGATGATGCTGTCGTTCGTCGGCCTCGCCACGCTGAAGCTGCGGTAAGGGGAGGGCGTAGGATGATCCCGGTCCGTGGGTTCGAGGACAAGACGGTCGCGGTGTTCGGCCTGGGCCGCACCGGCCTGACGGCCGCGCGCGCCCTGATCGCCGGCGGGGCCAAGGTCGCCCTGTGGGACGAGAAGGAAGCCGGCCGCGAGGCCGCGCGCGCCGAGGGCCTGCCGGTCGTCGACCTCTCCACGGCCGACTGGAGCCAGTTTGCCGCCCTGATGCTGTCGCCGGGCGTGCCGCTGACCCATCCCAAGCCCCACTGGACCGTCGACAAGGCCAAGGAAGCCGGCGTCGAGATCCTGGGCGACGTCGAGCTCTTCGCGCGCACGGTCAACGCCGCGCCCGAGCACAAGAAGCCGAAGATCATCGCCATCACCGGCACCAACGGCAAGTCGACCACCACGGCCCTGATCGGCCACGTCTGCCGCCAGGCCGGCCGCGACACCCGCGTCGGCGGCAACATCGGCGCCGGCATTCTGGGCCTGGAAGACATGCACGGCGGCGCGGTCTACGTGCTGGAGCTGTCGAGCTACCAGCTGGACCTGACCTCCAGCCTGCACGCCGACGCCACGGTTCTGCTGAACCTGTCGCCCGACCACATCGACCGTCACGGCTCGATGGAGGGCTACATCGCCGCCAAGCGCCGCATCTTCCTCAACCAGGGCAAGGGCGACACGGCGATCATCGGGGTCGACGATCCCTGGTGCCAGCAGATCTGCACCGAGATCACCGCCGCCAACCGCCGCACCATCTGGCCGATCAGCGCCGGCAAAGCGATGGGTAGAGGCGTCTACGCCCTGCAGGGCGTGCTGTACGACGCCACCGGCGAGCGCGTCACCGAGATGGCCGATCTGCTGCGCGCCCGCAGCCTGCCCGGCCGCCACAACTGGCAGAACGCTGCGGCCGCCTACGCCGCCGCCATCGCCATCGGCATCCCGCCGGTCCAGGCCGTCGAGGGCCTGATGACCTTCCCGGGCCTGGCCCACCGCATGGAGACGGTCGGCAAGATCGGCAAGGTCGCCTTCGTCAACGACAGCAAGGCCACCAACGCCGACGCCGCCCGCCAGGCGATGTCGAGCTATCCCAAGTTCTACTGGATCGCCGGCGGCGTGCCCAAGGCCGGCGGCATCGAGGACCTGCAGGATCTCTTCCCGCGGGTGGCCTGCGCCTACCTGATCGGCCAGGCGGCCGACGCGTTCGGCAAGACCCTGGACGGCAAGGCTCCGGTCAAGCAGTGCGGCGACATCGAGACCGCCGTCGCCGCCGCCCATGCGGACGCCGCCGCCACCGGCCAGGACGCCATCGTCCTGCTCTCGCCCGCCTGCGCCTCGTTTGACCAGTTCAGCGACTTCGAGGCCCGCGGCGAAGCTTTCCGCGCGGCGGTCAACGGCCTGGTGAAGCCGAAGGCCAAGCGGGCTTAGGCCTTTTCTCTCCCGTCATTCCCGCCACGAGGGCGGGAATGACGGGAAGATGGGGGCTAGGCCCTACTTCAACACGCCCCGTTTCCCCATCGCCCAGGCGTACCAGGTGAAGAACGCCAGCAGGGCGGCGATGACGGCGCTGGTGATCGCCATCTGCTGGCCCATGACCTTGCCGCCGTCGGTCAGGGCGTAGGTGTAGAGCAGGCTGACCAGGAACGCCGCCAGCGAGACGGCGAAGACGCCGAAGGCTAGCTTGCGGCGCAGCAGCACCAGCACCGAGGCCCCGAACGCGCCGAACACGCCGATCGCCCACACGCCGGTCATCCAGGCGGGCATCTGCCGATAGTGCGCGATCTGCTCGGCCGTCATGCCGGCGCTGGCCATGTAGGCCTCGCCCTGGGTCATGCTCATCACGAAGTCGAAGACGCCGATGGCGTTGAACAGGACGGCGACCACGCCGACCAGCCAGACGTGCCACGGGGTCTTGCCCCCGGCGGACAGGGTGTTCACTGCGGTCATCAAGCCCTCCCAAGCTGGACCGTGAAGCGCGCAGCATCCGCCGGTTTCGCCGTCGCGTCCAGCAATCGCAGATCGTTGGTATTTAAGTGGCCTTGCTCCCCCTCCCTCTCCCGGAGGGGAGAGGGAGGGGCCCAGGCGATAGCCTGGGAGGGTGAGGGGTGACGGCGCCTGACGTCGTACCGGCACGCCGTCAACCGTCCCTGATCCCTCAACCGACGACCTTCGGCCGCCACCTTCTCCCTCCAGGGAGAAGGGCTCGGGGACAGTGAAAATTACACTTGTAGAGTCGATCTTGCCCGTTGCAGTCTACGATTGTAAATTCAACATCAGGGGCGACTGTATGAACAAGCTCAAGACATGGCTGCGCCGGGGCGCGATCGGGACGGCGGCCGTGGCCATCGCGGTGGGCGGGGGCGCGGCGGCGACGCGGGCGTTCGTGCAGCACCAGACGGCCGAGCGGCTGCGCATCGACGCCAAGGACGGGATCCAGGAGAGCGGCTTCGTCAAGCTGCCCAGCGGCGAGCAGTGGGTCGTGATCCGGGGCGAGAGCATCGACAACCCGGTGCTGCTGGTCGTGCATGGCGGCGGCATGCCGACCTCGCTGTTCGCCGAGGACTATGCGAGCTGGGAGAAGGACTTCACGGTCGTCCACTGGGACCGTAGCGACCACGGCAAGAGCCTGGCCCGCGCGGGCGGGCGGATCGATCCCGACCAGGGCCTGGACGGCTTCGTCGCCGACGGCCTGGCGCTGAGCGAGCACCTGCGGACCCGGCTGCACAAGCCGCGCATCGCGCTGCTGGGCTGGTCGTGGGGATCGCGCGTGGCCCTGACCATGGCCCATCAGCGGCCGGACCTGTTCTCGGTCTATGCCGGCACGGGCCAGGCGGTCGACAACGACGCCCGCGACCGCCACGTCTACGACCACATGCTGGCGGTCGCCCAGACCGGACGGCATCCCGAACTGCTGGCCAAGCTGACCGCCTTCGGCCCGCCGCCCTATGACCCGCCCGGCCGCTGGAAGGAGATCGACGTCCTCGAGCCGGTCTATCTGACGACCGAGGGCCCCCGGAAAAGCCAGGGCCAGCTCTATCGCCAGGCGCTGGCCATGCCCGACTGGAGCCTCAAGGACCTGCTCACCCACAAGGACGGCGGCAGGATCATCCGCCGCCAGCGGTCGCTGGCCGTCTACCAGGCCAACCAGACCTGGAAGGCCGCGCCCCTGGGCCGCGACTTCGCCTTGCCGATGGTGCTGATCCAGGGCGAATACGACCATCCCGACTTCGTGCGACCCTGGTTCGACGGCCTGCGCGCGCCGGCCAAGGACATGGTCGTGCTGCCGGGCGCCGGCCACAACGGGATCCAGATGCAGGCGGTCCGTTTCGGCCAGGCCCTGCACGACCACGTGCTGCCGCTGGCCAGGGCGTGGGAGTACGGTCGTCCGGCCGACACGCCGCCCGCCAGGGCTGAGGTCAAGCCTGTGGAATAGCGGGGAAAAATCGCGCCGGCCGTGATTTGGTCGCGGCCGGCGGCAAGACTCGATTAACCGTAACGCCCGACTCTCGCCCCCATGCGCCAGCAGACCGCCCACGCCTTCGCCCGGACCGACCGCTCGCCCCTCGGGGTGTGGTGGTGGACGACCGATCGCTGGCTGCTGGGCGCGACCGCCATCCTGGTCACCGTGGGCGTCCTGCTGTCGTTCGCCTCCAGCCCGGCCGCGGCCCAGCGGATCGGCATCGACGACCAGTTCCACTTCGCCATTCGCCAGCTGGTGTTCGGCGTCGGCGCGGCGACCATCGTGCTGGCGGTGTCGATGCTCAGCCCCAAGGGCATCCGGCGGGCGGCGTTCTTCATCTACATCGTCGCGATCGGCGTCATGGCGGCCTTGCCGTTCATCGGCCACAGCGCCAAGGGCGCGGCCCGCTGGCTGATGATCGGCGGCTTCACCTTCCAGCCGTCGGAATTCATGAAGCCGGCCCTGATCATCCTGGTCTCGTGGATGTTCGCCGAGGGCCAGAAGGGCGAGGGCGTGCCCGGCGTGTCGATCGCCTTCGGCCTCTATTTCATCGCCGTGGCCCTGCTCTTGATGCAGCCCGACGTCGGCCAGACCGTGCTGATCACCATCGCCTTCGGGGCGGCGTTCTGGATGGCCGGGGTGCCGATCTCGTGGATCATGGGCCTGGGCGCGGTGGCGCTGGGGGGGCTGGCCTCGACCTACTTCCTGTTCGACCACGTGCACGCCCGCGTGCAGAAGTTCCTCAGCCCCGACCAGGCCGACACCCACCAGGTGACCCGCGCCGCCGAGGCCATCCACGCCGGCGGCCTGTTCGGACGCGGCCCGGGCGAGGGCGTCATGAAGCGCCACGTGCCCGACCTGCACACCGACTTCATCTATTCGGTCGCCGCCGAGGAGTACGGTCTCGTCTTCTCGCTGGCCCTGATCAGCCTGTTCGCGTTCATCGTGGTGCGCGGGCTCTACAAGTCGATGAAGCTGGCCGACCCCTTCGAGCAGGTCGCCTCGGCCGGCCTTTTCGTCCTCCTGGGCCAGCAGACGTTCATCAATGTCGCTGTGAACTTGAACATGATCCCGACCAAGGGCATGACCCTACCGTTCATCAGCTACGGCGGCTCGTCGATGCTGGCCATGGGGCTCACCCTGGGTATGGCGCTGGCGCTGACGCGCAAGCGGCCCGGGTCCTATGGCGGCGGCGGACCGTTCGGCCAGACCGGCGCCTTCGACTGAAGGCTCTCGGGGTTAGGGAGACTGCAGTTGCGTAACACCTTCCCGGCTTGCGCCGTGCGTGCGGCGGATCTGGCGTGATGAGCGGCAAGCTGGCGATCGTCGCCGCCGGGGGCACGGGCGGCCACATGTTCCCCGCCCAGGCGCTGTCGGAAGCCCTGATCGGCCGCGGCTGGCGCGTGGTGCTAGCCACCGACGAGCGCGGCGCGTTCTACGCCGACAAGTTCCCCGCCCAGGAGCGGCTGGCCCTGTCGGCCGCCACGGCCAAGGCCGGCGACCCGATCGGCATGATCAAGGCCGGCGTCGCCGTCACGCAGGGCGTGCTGCAGGCCAAGCAGGCCTTCGCGCGGCTCAACCCCTCGGTGGTGGTCGGCTTCGGCGGCTATCCGGCCCTGCCGGCGCTGCTGGCGGCGCTGCTGGAAAAGCGCCCCACCGTCATTCACGAGCAGAACGCGGTGCTGGGCCGGGTGAACCGCTTCCTGGCCCCCTACGTCACCGAGGTGGCCTGCGCCTTCCCGACCCTGCAGATGGCCAAGCCGGCCGTGAAGGCCCGCGCCCACGTGGTCGGCAGCCCGGTGCGTCCGGAGATCCGCGACCTGGCGCAGGTGGCCTACCTGCCGCCCGAGGTGCAGCTGCGCATTCTCGTCACCGGCGGCAGCCAGGGCGCGCGCCTGCTGTCGGAACTGGTGCCCGAGGCCATCGCCAAGCTGCCCGAAGAGATGCGCGGCCGCATGAAGGTGTTCCAGCAGGCCCGGGCCGAGAGCATGGAGCACGCCCGCAAGATCTATCGCAACGCCATGGTCGACTGCGAGGTCGCGCCGTTCTTCCGCGACATGGCCGGACGCCTGCGCCAGAGCCACATCGTCGTCGGCCGCGCCGGCTCGTCGACCTGCTGCGAGCTGGCGGTGGCGGGCCGTCCGTCGATCCTGGTGCCGCTGAAGATCGCCGCCGACGATCACCAGCGCTTCAACGCCAAGCTCCTGGAAGAGGCGGGCGGCGCGGCCGTGTGCCTGGAGGACGAGCTGACCGTCGACGCGCTGGCCGGCGCCCTGAACGCCCTGCTCAAGAGCCCCGACCGGCTGGCCCGCATGGCCAAGGGCGCGCGCTCGGTGGCCGTGCCCGACGCGGCCGAGCACCTGGCGGACCTTGTGGAGCGCACCGCGCGTTGAGTCTGGCGGGCCGGGTGCGGGCAACATGCTTAACCGCCCGTTAAGCAACGCGCCCCAAACCCGACATGAAAGCCTGTGACAGTGTCGACACGTAGAGCCCGCCTGTTCCTGGCCAGCCAGGAGCAGACAGGCGGTCTCTAAATGAAGCATGAGAGCGTGGCGGTCGCCAAAACCGCCGACACTTTCGGCTGTCACGCTCTAGACTTGCGAGAAAGACACATGGACCGCCGCTCGCTGATCCTCTCCGGCATGGCCTCGGGCCTGACCTCCGTTGGTCTCGGCGCCTGCGCCAGCACCTCCCAGCCGCGCAATCCCGATCCGAACGGACCGGCCTACGACACGGGCGCGGCGGCCACCTACTCGGCCGACGAGATGGTCCGCGCCACGTCCGACTTCCTGGGCGTGACGGCCGAAAGCGCCGGCGCGGCGATCGAGCGGATCTTCCGCGAGCGCGGCCAGCCCACCGGCTACGTGGCCGGCGAGGAAGGCTCGGGCGCCATCGCCGTGGGCCTGCGCTACGGCCGCGGCCTGCTCTACATGAAGGACCGTCCCACCCAGGAAGTGTACTGGCAGGGCCCGTCGGTGGGTTGGGACTGGGGCGGCAACGCCAGCCGCGTCTTCACCCTCTGCTATAACCTGCAGTACCCGGACGCCATCTTCCGCCGCTTCCCCGGCGTCGAGGGCAGCGCCTATCTCGTGGGCGGCCTGGGCGTGAACTACCAGAAGGCCGACACCATCGTCCTGGCCCCGATCCGCGCGGGCGTCGGCCTGCGCCTGGGCGCCAACATCGGCTACCTGGCCTACAGTCGCCAGCGCAACATCCTGCCGTTCTGAGGCGATCGGCCTCGACGGATAGAAGGGCCCCCTCCGACCGGAGCGGGGCCCTTTTTCGTGGTCTCAGCCCGCGTGCCGGACGGCGTAGCGGAAGATCCGGCTCTCGCCCGGCTTCAGCGTCACGCGCCAGGCGACCTGGCCCTGGCGGATGTCGTGCTTGAGGGGCTCGGACACCACCTTGAAGAACTGGACGCTGGGGTCGTGGCGGATCTCGAAGGTGACGGGGATCGACTTGCTGTTGGCCAGGTCGACCTCGTAGGTCCGCCGCACCGTCGTCTTGTTGGCGCGCTTGTCCTCCACCAGGCGGGGGCGGGCGCGAACGTCCATGCCGCGGCCGATCATCAGGTCGGCGGGCTCGCCGACGGCGACGTCGCGCACGGCCTGTTCGCCGGCGAAGGCGGGCACGCCGCCGACCGTCTCCATCACCGACAGGGCGCCCGAGGGCAGGGGCTTGCCCAGGCCTTCGGCCTTCTTGTTCTCCAGGCGCAGCACGACCTGCGGCGCGGCGATCTGCTGCTCCTGGGCGTAGTCGGTCCAGGGCGAGACTGGCACGACGTAGAGGCGCTGGTAGCGCACGCCCTTCTCGTCGAGAAAGGCCATCTGCTTGGTCTGCCGCGCCGCGACCGTCACCCGCTCGGGCAGGGTGTAGAGCTTGTAGTCGCCCAGGTCCGACTGTTCGGCCAGGGCCATGCGATTGGCCGAGTAGCCCATGGCCACGGGCGCCGGCGGCGGCGGGGGAGGCGGCGGTGGCGGAGGGGGCGGCGGGGCCATCATGGCCGGCATGCCGCCGACGTCCATCTCGACCGCCTCGCCGTGGGTCGTGGTGTCCATCGGCCAGCAGTCGCGACGCACGGGGACCACGCGTGGGCGGACGATCCTGGTGGGCACGCGCGACAGCTTGCCGGCCACCAGCTGGGTGGGGGCGTCGGCGAAGGTCGAGCCGGAGCTGTTCATCAGGGTCAGCCAGCCCAGCAGGTCCAGCGTTTGGCCGTCCGGGTTGAGGGTGGCGACGTAGTCGGCCTGCCAGTTCACGCCGATCGCCAGGTAGGTCAGGGTCAGTTCGTATCGCCCGGCCATGGGCGTGTCGATCACGGCCGACAGGGCGGGCTTGCTGGACAGGCCGTCGGGCGCGCGGTCGAAGACCAGGCGCTCGGCGCCGCCCGAGCAGCCCAGCACCTCGACGCCGTCGGCGGTCCGCACCATCAGGCCGGACGGCCCCTGGACGAGGGTGGCCTCGACGCTGGACTGGCGGCCGGTCTCGCGGTTGGGGCGGATCACCTTGACCGGCTTGCCCAGCGAGCGCTCGACCAGGGTTCCGGGGCTGAGCAGGGCGTAGTCGTAGTTGCGCTCGACCGCGCCGGAGGGCAGCCCCTCGATGGCCGCGCTTTGCGCGATCAGGCCCTCGGCCACGCCGTCGAAGCGCAGGGTGTGGCGACCGGCCGGCAGGTCGACCGTGCGGGTCTCGCTGACCATGACCAGGCCCTTCTCGAAGGCCTGCTGGCGCTCCCACGGCGACAGCTTCTGCACCGGCCCCTGGCCGTCGCGATAGAGGGTGACGGCCACGGCCTCTGGCGCGGGCGAGGCGACGACGTCCGCGCGGGCGGCGCCAGGGGCGGCGAGGGGCGCGCAGAGCAGGGCGAGGGCGAGCAGGGCGGAGCGCACGACCCAGGAACCTCCCCCCGTGGGGGAGGCGGTCGCGCAGCGACCGGTGGGGGGCGTGGCAAGGCCTGCAGTCATTCCCCCCACCGTCGCATTCGGCGACACCTCCCCCACAGGGGGAGGTTCCCTGCGTATCGGGTTCGGGATCACCAGCCGTTGTCCACCGTGAAGGTCAGGATGGTCTCGCCGTTGGCGGGCACGGGCACGCTCCAGGCCAGGGTGCGGGCGTCGATGCGGCGGCTGGGCAGGCTTTCGTCGGTGACCTTGCCGTCGCGCCACAGGCCGGCCTGGCGCAGCTCGACCGTCACCGCCTCGGGGCGGGCGTTGCGCACCAGGTACTTCATGACGTAGCGCGAGCGGGTCTTGGAGATCTTCTCCTGCGAGACCAGGGTCGCCTGGCTGGAGACGTCGAAGGCCTCGCCGGTCTTGATCGATAGTTCCGAACCGGCCGAGGTGTGGCCGATGTTGTTCTCGCCGATGAACTTGGGATCGCCGGCCTGGTCGCGCATGTAGACGCGCATGGTCCCGGCGGGCAGCTGGTCGCCCAGGCCCTTGAGCTTCGAATTGCTGAACTGGATGGCGGTGATCGCCTTCTGCGGGTTGGCGTCGCTGGAGAAGCCGTACTCGCGCACCTCGTAGACCTTCTTGGCCGCCACGCCCTGGGCGCTGAGGAAGCCGACCTGCTTGCTCTGGTTGGAGGCGATCGTGGTCCGTTCGGGCAGGGGATAGATGTAGTAGTCGGCGATGCGCTCGCGGTCGCTGCCTTCGGTCCCGGCCGAGGTCGCGCCGCCGTTGTAGCCGCCGCCGTTGAACTGGTTGACGTTGCCCGCCACCAGCTGGGTCTGGGCGTTCTCGAAGGCCGTGCCGGAGTTGTTCTGCAGGGTGATCCAGCCCTGCAGGTCCAGCGCGCCCTTCTTCTCGTCGAACAGGGCGACATAGTCGGCCGACCACGACAGGCCCGAGGTCAGGTAGTTCAGCGTCACCGGCGTGGGGCCGGCCTTGTCGGCGTTGACCGTCACCGACAGGGTCGGGCGGGCGCGCAGGGTCTCGGGCACCTTGTCGAAGATCACCCGGGTGGGCGCGCCGTCGTCGCGCAGCACCTCGATGCGGTCGCCGATCTTCAGCACCACGCCCTCGTTGGCGGCCAGGACGGTGGCGGTCTCGGTGGTTTCCTTGCCGTCGCCGGGATTGGTGCGGATGATCTTGATCTGCCGGCCGACCGCCTTTTCCATCAGCTTGTCGGGGGTCAGCAGGTCGTAGTCGAAGTTCTGCTCGACCACGGCCAGGTTGGGCGAGGACAGGCTGACGGTCTCGGGGCGGATGGCGGCCGAGACGTCCTTGAACTCCAGCCGCTGGCGGCCGGCGGCGACGTCGATCGTCCGCTGGTCCTGAACGAGCGCCAGGTTGCTGTTGTAGATGGTGACCGAGACCTTCGGAGAAGGTTGGGCGATCGCCATCTGGAAGGGGGCTGCGGAAGCGGCGGCCACGCAGGCGGTGGCGAACAAAGCGGCGCGAAGCATCGGCGCGGCGTCTCCCTCTATCGTTGCAGCCACGTTTTCACGCGCGCGAGGGAATGTCGAGAGATTAGGTCTGTAATTCAATGCTCCCCCTGAAGGGGGAGCTGTCGCGGAGCGACTGAGGGGGAAGACATTACCAGGGCTGGGGCTGTCGCCGGTTCATCAGGACCTTCCCCCTCCGGCCCTACGGGCCACCTCCCCCTTCAGGGGGAGGGTCGCATTCTACTTCCCCCACACCTGCGCGAGCCGCCGATCTCGGCCGCAGCCGGTGCGGTAGAGGTGGTACTCGACCGAATTGTTCCTGGCGTAGTCGCGGTGATAGGGCTCGGCCGGCCAGAAGGTCTGCAGCGGCAGGATCTGGGCCTTCATCGTACCGGTCTTCAGGCGCTGGGCGGCCAGGGCGCGCGAGCGCTCGGCGGCGGGGCGCTGCTCGGCGTCGACGAAGACGGCGGGGCGATAGGAGGGGCCGCGGTCGCAGAACTGGCCGCCGTCGTCGGTGGGGTCCACCAGCTTCCAGTAGCGCGACAGCAGGAAGGCGTACTCGATCTTGGCCGGATCATAGGTGACGCGGACGGCCTCGTAGTGGCCGCTGCGTTCGCTGGTCACGTCGCGGTAGGTCGGGTTCTTCACGTGGCCGCCGGTGTAGCCGCTCTCGACTTTCACGACGCCCGGAATGCCGCGCATGTCGTTTTCCATGCACCAGAAGCAGCCGCCGGCGAAGACGGCGGTCTTGGTGGCGGCGAAGGCCGCGGACGGCAGGGCGGCCAGGGGCGCGGCCAGCAGGGCCAGGGCGATGAAGAGGCGACGGATCATGGGCGGTCCTTTCAGAAGCTCAGGCAATAGGTACGAAGCCGGGCGGCGAAAGGATGGAGGCGATCAGCGCCAGCCGTGGCCCACGCCCCGCACCGCCGGCACCGACGACAGGCGCGCGGCCAGGACCTGGGCCCGGTCGTCGCCCTGGTCGTCGATCTCCAGTCGGATCGAGATGTCGGCGCCCTCGGGGTGGGCGGTCAGGGCGCGCAGGCGCACCTGCTGCACGCTGGCCACGCCCAGCACCCGCATCAGGGCGTCGGGCGTGTCCTCGGCGGTCACGAGAAAGAGGCGGCGTTTCTCGTCGTCCTGTTTGAGGTCGCTCAAGGCCGCACCCACTGGTGTTCCACGCTGGCCGAGTTGACGCCGGGCCAGGCGGCCAGGTCGCGGGCGAGCAGGCGGGCGGCCTGGTCGCCGAGGCGACGGACGCGCAAGGAGGCCTCGACCAGCTGGCCGACGGGCTTCAGGGACAGGTTGCACAGCTCGCCGCCGCAGTCGGCCAGGCTCTGGCGCACGGCGTCCAGCGCGCTGGGCGCGTCCTGGGCCGACAGGAACAGCTGGTGGACGGTGACGCCGTCGTCGTCGCTGTGGAAGGCGGGTGGGGAAGGCAGGTAGCTCATGTTCGAAGATCCTTTTGAGTTTGAGGACCGTCGGACCGCGCAACGAAAAAGCCCCGCTCCTTTCGGAGGCGGGGCTTTTTCGGATCTCGTGATCCTTCGGCTTGGTTTTCCAGGGAGGTCCCTAGTCTGCGCGCCGTCTTTGCCCCGTCCTGACAGGCACGGTTTTAATCTGGTTCATCTTCGACATCATGGCGCACCACATCGCGACGCCGGCCGAGAGGCCAGTCGTAAAGAGCGCGATGGTGATCAGGTGCGAGGGCATGAAGTCTGAAAGGGTCCAGGTAGGCTTGCAGATCAACAGGTAACGCTTGCCGGCCCGTCGCGCAAGGTCTTGCCGCGCGACGGGCCGGAATGCCGCATATTGGGTAGAAATTAGGCGAGTTCGATGGCCATGGCCGTGGCCTCGCCGCCGCCGATGCACAGCGAAGCCAGGCCGCGCTTGGCCTTGCGGGCCTGCAGGGCCGAGATCAGGGTGCACAGAATGCGGGCGCCGGACGCGCCGATCGGGTGGCCCAGGGCGCAGGCGCCGCCGTTGACGTTCAGCTTGTCGTCCGGAATGCCCAGTTCCTTCTGGGCGATCATGGCCACGACGGCGAAGGCTTCGTTGACCTCGAACAGGTCGACGTCGGCGACGCTCCAGCCGGCGCGGTCCAGCGCCTTCCTCATGGCCGGCACGGGCGCGGTGGTGAACAGGCCCGGCTCGTGGGCGTGGGCGGCGTGGCTGACCACGGTGGCCACGACCGGCAGGCCCAGGCGCTCGGCGACGCTCCTGCGGGTCATCACCAGGGCGGCGGCCCCGTCGCTGATCGAGCTGGAATTGGCCGCGGTGATCGCGCCGTCGCGCGAGAAGGCTGGGCGCAGGGTGGGGATCTTGGCCGGGTCGGCCTTCAGCGGCTGCTCGTCCTTGTCGATGGTCTCGACGCCCTTGCGGGTGGTGACGCTCACCGGCGCGATCTCGGCGGCGAAGGCGCCGCTCTCGACGGCGGCCTTGGCCTTCATCAGGCCCTTGGTCGCGTAGTCGTCCATGGCCTCGCGGCCGAACTGGTAGTCGGCGGCGGTGTCCTCGGCGAAGGCGCCCATCAGCTTGCCGGGGCTGTAGGCGTCCTCCAGGCCGTCCAGGTACATGGAGTCCCAGATCTGGTCGTGGCCGATGCGGGCCCCGCCGCGGTGCTTGGCCATCAGGTAGGGCGCGCCCGTCATGCTCTCCATGCCGCCGGCGACGATGACGTCGGCGCTGCCGGCCAGCAGGGCGTCGTGGGCCATGATCGCGGCCTGCATGCCGCTGCCGCACATCTTGTTGACGGTCGTGGCCTCGACCGACTTGGGCAGGCCCGCGCCGAGGGCGGCCTGGCGGGCGGGGGCCTGGCCAAGGCCGGCCGGCAGCACGCAGCCCATGATGATCTGGTCGACCTTGTCGCCGGCCAGGCCCGCGCGCTCCAGCGCCGCCTTGACGGCGGTCGCGCCCAGCTCGGTGGCCTTCACCCCGCCCAGCGCGCCCTGGAAGCCGCCCATCGGCGTGCGGGCGAAGCTGGCGATCACCACAGGATCGGCGCGATTGGACATGGACGAACTCCCGATACGTTTGTTTTGCGGTGGAATAGGCCCTCTATCGGCCCGCTTGCGCAAGCGTCTTGCGCGATAGTCCGGCGCAAGAAGCGGCCGGCGGCGGAAGGGCGGCTCCCGTCGTCGGCCGGAAAGTCGAGCAATGAACCGAGAGAGTCAATTGCGATAAAAAACCTACTCGGGTTCGTACTGAAAAGCAACGGCCCTTGCATTCCCTCGCGGAACGCCGCACTTTCGCGGCATGGGCCGCACCGCCGACTATAGCCAGCAACGCTGCGCCATCGCCGCCACCCTCGAGGTGGTGGGCGATCCCTGGACCCTGCTGATCCTGCGCGACGCCTTCCAGGGCGTGCGGCGCTTCGAGCAATGGCAGGAGCGCCTGGGCGTGGCGCGCAACGTGCTGGCCGCGCGGCTGAAAAGCCTGGTCGGCTACGGGGTGATGGAGACGCGTCGCTATTCGGAACGGCCGCCGCGCCACGAATACGTGCTGACCGCCAAGGGGCGCGACCTGTCGAACGTGCTGCTGACCATGGCCGAGTGGGGCGATCGCCACGTCTATGGCGTGGGCAATGGTCCCGTGCACTTCGTGCACAAGGCCTGCGGCTGCGACTTCCATCCCAAGCTGGCCTGCGAGGCCTGCGGCCAGGTGGTCGACGGCCGCGACCTGTCGCGGGTGATCCACGACGACCCCGGCCCGACCGTGGCCCAGGCGCTGGAGGCCGTCGCGGTGAAGGTGGCCGCCGAGTAGGCGGCTTCAGCGTCCCTCGCGGGCCATGGCCTCGCGCAGGCTCTTGGGGCGCATGTCGGTCCAGACTTCCTTGATGTAGTCCAGGCACTGGCTCTTGAGGCCGGAAAAGCCGGTGCTTTGCCAGCCCAGCGGCGGCTCGCGGTCGGCCGGCCAGATCGAGTACTGCTCCTCGTGGTTCACGACCACGGTGTAGATGGTGTTGTCTTCCTGCTCGTGCATCGTCCCCGCCCTTGGTCATTGCGTGAGGCGCAAGGCTCGGTCGGAGCGTCGGTCGCTGTCAATCGCCAAGGTGGAGCGCCGCGAGCGCGCGCCGCAAGGTTGCGGACCCTGCGCGACTTGCTGGGGGTAACCGGCGGGCGTCCACAGCCAAGTTAACGGCAAGGCTTGAAGCGCGGGAACGCGCGCGAAACGAATCAGGACCGAATCGCTGACACCGGCCAATTCGGGATTTGTTCCCTACAAGCTATTGTAGCTTAACGCCGGTTAACCACAAAGGCGTTCCGCGAGGGGGCGGCGGGCAGGCAGTATCGGCATTCGTCGACGGCCGTCCCTCTAATCCGCCCTTCCCCGCGAAGGCGGGGATCCAAGCTGAGGTTGCGGGTTGCCCACGGCTGCGCCGTTTCTGAGAGCCAGCTTGGGTCCCCGCCTTCGCGGGGATTGGGCGGGCTGCGAGTGGCAAGCCCCTTAATGCCGATCCGCTCTAGTCCACGTCGGCGGGGCAGGTGGCGGCCAGGCGCTTGGCCTTCATCTCGCCGGCGATCGGCAGGCCGTTGACGGTCTTCATCTTCACGTCGAGCTTGAAGCTCTCGGGGGTGTAGCTGCCCTTGGCGCTGACGGGAGCCACGCGGCCCTTCTTGTCGGTCCACGTGCCCTTCAGCGCGATCTTGCCGTCGTCGACCTGGTTGGTCGTGTAGTCGCACTTGTAGCGGCGGGTGCAGATGCCCTTGGAGAACTGGGCGGCGTCGGCCGGCTTGATGCACTTGTCCTCGCTGCCGGCCGGGATGATGCCGATCCGGTAGCTGTACTCCCAGTGGCCGGGCAGAATCGTCGACTTCGGGGCGGCCGCCTTCGCCGGTGCGGTCGCGGCGAATCCCACCGCCAGGGCGGCCAGGGAAGCGGCGAGGGCGGGGGCGGCGAGGGCGATGAGACGCATGCGGTCGAACTCCTTCATGGCCGCGTATATAAGGAGGCGCAGATGAACCGCGATTGAAGGCAGGGTGATGGCGAGCGTTCAAGCCCATGCGCCTTGACTCTGCTGGGCTCCATCGCCTATATCGCCCCCTCTCGCGCGGCGGACCTGTCCGGAAGCGCGCCTGACATTATGTTCGCGGGGCCTTCGGCTTCGCCTAGCCCAAGGTACTCGTCATGTCGCGCCGTTGCGAACTCACGGGCGTTGGTCCGATGATCGGCCACAACGTGAGCCACTCGAACATCAAGACCAAGCGCCGCTTCCTGCCGGCTCTGTCGCCTGCCACGCTGCAGTCGGAATCGCTGGGTCAATCCTTCAAGCTGCGCATCAGCAACGCTGCCCTGCGCACCCTGGACTTCAAGGGCGGCCTGGACGTGTTCCTGCTCGGCGCCAAGGACGAGCAGCTGTCGCCGCGCGCCCTGAAGATCAAGGCCCAGGTGAAGGCCAAGGCCAAGGCCGCCGCGCAAGCCGCCTAAGCCTTTCGGCCCTCCAGTCCTCGGGATTGGCGGCCGATGACGAAAAGCCCGCCAGGTTCGCCTGGCGGGCTTTTTCGCGTTTCCTTCAAGGCCGTCATTCCCGCCCTCGATCCAGGCCAGTTCGCGCGACGCCAGCCAAGAGGGCGGTTATCTGAGCTCGTCGGCCAGCGGCCATCCGGCAAGCTGGAGAAAGACCTGGCCTGCGGCTCTCACATCGTCCGTCGGCCGCGATCGTTGGTGCCAGATGCGGTATGTGTCCCCCTGGCTTGCTTCCAAGACGGAAACACCGGCATCGACCGCGCCGTCACATCCATAGGACGGCGCCGCCAGGAGCGGCCCCACGGCGGCTTCCAGTCGCGCCTGCTCAGAAGGCGACAACAGCTTCTCTACGACGCATCCCTGCCTGTCTGCGCAGACCGCCGTACCTTGCAGCCACTTGCCCGTCAGATGCAGGCGTCCGCCTTTGACTTCCGTCACCCGGACCGTGACCGTACGCGCGCCGCCATTCAATATTGAGAACCGGAGCGTTGGCTGGCCTGCGCCTGTCTGAGCGAGCGGGGCCTCGTGCAGGTCCAACAACTGGCCGGCAAACCATGAAGCCTCGTCCCGCTCGAGGATCGGCCGCCGGTGGGCGGGGAAGTCCCTGTTCTTGGGGCACTCCCCCACGGTGGTCTGGAAGGACGCAGGGAAGAACGGGGTCTCGCGAAAACTCGCGTAGACGGTCGCCGCGGACCCGACCAAAGCCGCCGCGATCAGTCCGAAGGCGCCTAACCTATTCATCCAAGCCGCCACCTCCGGATCGGACCATCATCCAGGCGTTGTCAGCGTGCAAGCCTCGTAAGTCCGCCATGGGTCGAAAGCCGACCGTGGTGCATTCCCCGCCGCAAGGGCGGGAATGGCGGACTTTCGCGGAAGGGCGGTCTCTCGCGGCCGCTCCGGTCCATCGCAGCGCCCAGCAAAAAGCCGCCGTCGCGGGGCGACGGCGGCTCTTGAAGCCTTGGAGGGCTGGTCGCCTTAGCGGGCGGCCATTTCCAGCGGCTTGGCCGGGTTGGCGGCGTTGTAGGCGATCAGGTCGGCGTTGCCGAGCTTGGTCACGGCGTCGTTGACCGACGAGCGGACGCAGGCCGGGTACAGGTACATGGCCAGCGACTCGCCGCGGACGTCCTGCCAGCAGACGGTCGAGGCGGCCTTGACGATGTCGGCGCGGACGTCGGCGGCGGCGCGGCCG
>PJUK01000310.1_pt1 | contig 20105 bp, 23 predicted proteins | sample 1512211 | NCBI WGS metagenome assembly PJUK01 (sample SAMN08177668, study PRJNA422409) | Feces metagenome, whole genome shotgun sequencing project.
GCGATGGCGCCGCCGAAGCTGGGGCCGAAGCCGCCGCTGGTGACCTTGCCGATGACGTTTCCGTCGGCGTCGGCGATGTCGGCGCCTTCGCGGGCCGGGGCGCCTTCCAGCACCTTCAGGTTCACGCGCACGCGGGCCAGCTCGCCGGCCAGTTCCTTGGCGATGCGGTCAGCGCCCAGATAGTCGCCGGCCTCGCGGCGGCTCTTGCCGACGGCGAAGTTCAGGCCCGCCTCGATCGGCGAGACCGTCTCGTCCAGGTCGTGGCCATAGAGCGGCAGGCCCGCTTCCAGGCGCAGGCTGTCGCGGGCGCCCAGGCCGATCGGCTTGACGCGCTCGTCTTCCAGCAGGGTGTTCCAGATGCGGGCGGCGTCCGAGGCCGGCACCGAGATCTCGTAGCCGTCCTCGCCGGTGTAGCCCGAGCGCGAGATGATGGCGGGAACGCCGAAGGCGGTCAGGGCCTTGGCGTCCATGAACACCATGGTCGCGGCCTCCGGCACGTGGGCGGCCAGCACGGCGGCGGCTTCCGGACCTTGCAGCGCCAGCAGGGCGCGGTCTTCCAGGCGCTCGACCGTGGCTTCGCCGGCCAGGGTTTCGGCGATGATCTTGTAGTCGTTGTCCTTGCAGGCGCCATTGACCACGACGAACAGGCCGTCGTCGTCGGGACGGGCGGTCATCAAGTCGTCGATGATGCCGCCTTGCGCGTTCAGCAGCACGCCGTAGCGTTGCTTGCCGGCCTTCAGGCCCTGGTAGTCGGCCGAGACCACCTTCTCGAAGCTCTTGGCCGGGTTCTCGCCGCGCAGCCGGGCCTGGCCCATGTGCGAGACGTCGAACAGGCCCGCGTGCACGCGGGTCCACAGGTGCTCTTTCAGCACGCCGTCCTTGTACTGCACGGGCATGGAATAGCCCGCGAACGGAACCATGCGGGCGCCGGCCGCCACGTGGGCGTCGAACAGCGGGGTCTTCTTGAGATCGTCAGTGGACACGCGAAGGGCTCCGAAACGGGGTCGGCGACGGTTCCGGCTCTCGCCGGTTGGTCGCGCCCCCGCTGTCCCTTTGGCCTGAGAGATTCCGGCCTCTTCCAAAGAGAAGCCTTGCTCCTTCGGCGAGCCGCCCTTTCGGGAGGCTTCTTTCCAGCGTTCCTAAACCCGCGCGGTCCTTTTGCCTGAGCGTTTCCGGGGCGGTTGCGCCTTCGGCCTCGGGATCGAATCCCGACGTCTCCCGCGAGGGTCAGGCGGTCAATGAGCGAGGGGCGGGGCCGAGTCAAGCGCGGCCGAGGTCTTGGCGCGTGGGGATTCGGCGCATGGCGTTTTCGACGCCATCCTCTTCTTCCGTGCATCCCCGCGCAGGCGGGGATCCAAGCCGAGGCGGCGGACGGCCGCGCCGCATCTTCGAACTCAGCTTGGGTCCCCGCCTTCGCGGGGAAGGGTCGGTTTTTGGGAAGGGTCAGCCCTTCTTCACCGCGCCGCCCTGGCCGATGAAGCCGATGATCAGGAACTGCAGCACGCTGCCCATCTCCACCCCGAGCAAGGCGATGCTCAGGCAGAGCTGCGGGCTGACGACGGGCCTTACGATCTCGGGCGGGCCGCTGACGAAACTCCAGGTGAAGAAGGCGCAGACGATGATCGCGCCGATGACCGGGCCCAGGAAGGCCAGGTTGGCGCGAGCGCCCAGTCGTCGCCGCCCGATCAGCAGCAGGATCGCGCAACCGACCGCCTCGATGGCCGAGGCGAGATAATTCCAGAACGTGCCGAGCGGCGTCTGGGGCAGCGCCGAAACGCACAGCATGGTCAGCACGATGGCCAGGCAGCCGATCGTCCAGTAGCGGCGAACGCCGATGGGGCCTTCCTTCACTTGAAGGCGATCAGGCGTGCGGCATGGCCGCGCGCACCTGGGCGCGCAGCACGTCGATGGGGGCCAGGCCCGCGTCGGTCTTGAAGTGCCAGTAGGTCCAGCCGTTGCAGGCCGGGGCCGACTGCACCATGGCGCCGATCTTGTGGATCGAGCCGGTCAGGTCGCCGACCGCGATCGAGCCGTCGGGGCGCACCTTGGCCGCATGGGCGCCCTTGGCGCAGTACAGCGTGTCGCCCGGATGCAGCAGGCCGTTCTCGACGATGACGCCGAACGGCACGCGCGGCTCGGCGCGCTTGGAGCCGGTCATCTCCAGGTCCTGCGGCGCGATCGGCGTCACCTGGGCGATGCGGGTCTTGGCGTGCTCGACATATTCGGCCTCGCGCTCGATGCCGATGAACTTGCGGCCCAGGCGCTTGGCGGCCGCGCCCGTGGTGCCCACGCCGAAGAACGGATCCAGGATCACGTCACCCGGCTTGGTGGTCGACAGGATCACCCGGTAGAGCAGGGCTTCGGGCTTCTGGGTCGGGTGGGCTTTCGCCCCATCGGCGCCCTTGATGCGCTCCTCGCCGGTGCACAGCGGGATGGTCCAGTCTGAGCGCATCTGCACTTCGTCATTGGCCATCTTCAGGGCGTCGTAGTTGAAGGTGTAGCGCTTGGCGTTCTGGCTCTTGGAGGCCCAGATCAGGGTCTCGTGGGCGTTGGCGAAGCGGGTGCCCTTGAAGTTGGGCATCGGGTTGGTCTTGCGCCAGATGACGTCGTTGAGGATCCAGAAGCCCAGGTCCTGCACCGCCACGCCGACGCGGAAGATGTTGTGATAGCTGCCGATCACCCAGATCGCGCCGTCGTCCTTGAGCACGCGGCGGGCGGCCTTCAGCCACTCGCGGGTGAACTTGTCGTAGGCGGCGAAGCTCTCGAACTGGTCCCAGTGGTCGTCGACCGCGTCGACCTTGGAATTGTCCGGGCGCAGCAGGTCGCCGCCGAGTTGAAGGTTGTAGGGCGGGTCGGCGAAGATCAGGTCGACCGACTTCTCGGGCAGGGCGTTCATCGCCTCGATGCAATCGCCCTGAATGATGGTTTCCGGCCCGAACGCCATGTCCGCTTCCTTGCAAAACACCCAACGGAATCATGGAGTCCCGTGGTTACCCGGGAATGAACGGTCATGGTTAGCCACTGGTTAATCGCGATTCGAAAAACGGTTAACAGTGCTTGATGTTCTGCAAATGTTCTCTATCGTGGACTCGACCGGGGCGCGAAGCGTCCGGCCGCTTTGACGAGGTTGGGGGACGTGAGGGGGCATGGCGCTGATCCGCGGGTTCATCGCGTCCAGCCTCGACGGCCGCGTCGCCGACGCCGCCGGCGGGGTCGAGTGGCTGGCGCCGTTCCGGAAAGTGGATCCCGGCTACGGCGCCTTCATCGATCTGGTGGGCACGGTGGTCATGGGCCGGTCGACCTATGACCAGATCCCCAGCCTCGGCATGGGCTGGCCCTATGCCGGCAAGCGCGGCTTCGTCGTCACCTCGCGGCGGGGCGATCCGGTGCAGCGCGGGGTGAGGTTCTGGCGCGAGGGGCTGCCGGCCCTGGTCGCCCGCCTGCGCGACCTCGACGACGGCGACGCCTGGGTGGTGGGCGGCGCGGGCCTCCTGGCGGCTTTCGCCGAGGAAGGCGCGCTGGATCGCCTGTCGCTGCTGATCGCCCCGGTGCTGCTGGGCGAGGGGCGACCGCTGTTTCCCGAACGCGGCGGCGCGCCCAGGGGCCTTGTCCTGCGCGGCGCGGCCTCGCTGGCCATGGGCGTGGTGCGGCTGGATTACGAGCTTCTGCCGCTCAAGGCGGCGCGCGGACGGTGACGGCCGGCCCCCCACGCCGATGGAGCGGAGGCGTGAGGAGGGCGCTGTCTGCTTTCGACCCGCTGCGGACGTTCGGATTTCCAACGTAGAGCACGCAGGCACCACTCACCGCTGACCTTGGAAAGGTCTGCTGCCGGGCGATGCGCCGGAACCCAAATCCAGCACGTCCGTCGCAGCCCGGTTTGGCTTGGGCTGCGAAGATGGCGATGAAGGCTCCCTGGATCGCGCACTTCCGGCGGCACGGTTTCGAACGAGCGGACTAGGAAGGGATGCATCCGATGAGGACGGTAGGCAGTTAGCGGGGCGGCGCTGGCTGCATCGACGCTATCGCTTTGTTGGGAAATATCAGGCAACGCTTAGGCATGCGGGTCAATCCGGAAATCTTGAGCTGGGCGCGGACGACGGCGGGGCTGGACCGTCCCTCGGCCGCCGCGCGCCTGGCTTTCCACGACACCCGCAAGGGCACGGCTGACGACAGATTGGCCGCCTTGGAGGCTGGGGAAGAAGAGCCCAGCCGTCCGGTGCTTTTGAAGATGGCCAGCATCTACCGCCGCCCTCTGCTGACCTTCTACCTGCCGGCGCCGCCGGTTGCGGCCGAGCGGGGCGAGGACTTCCGCACGCTGCCGGACGACCAACGCATCGACAGCGCCGCGGCGATCGACGTCTTGGTTCGCGACATCCGAGCCCGGCAGGGCGAGGTGAAGGGCCTTCTCGAGGAAGAGGAGGCTTCGCCGATCGCCGTCGTTGGCGCCAGCCGCCGGGACGAGGGCGCCGGCGTGGTCGCCTCGCGACTGATCGAGTGGCTGGAGTTCGATCTAGCCAGGTTCCGGGCCGAACGCAGCGTTGAGGCCGCGTTCGCCTATCTGCGCGCAGCCGCCGAACGCGCCGGCGTCTTCGTCCTGTTGATGGGCAACCTCGGATCGCACCACAGCGCCATCGACCCGGAGGCCTTCCGAGGCTTTGCTTTGGCCGACCCAGTCGCGCCTTTCATCGTGATCAATGACCAGGACGCCAAGGTCGCCTGGTCCTTCACCCTGCTGCACGAGCTTGCCCACATCGCCATCGGGGCCACCGGCATCAGCGGCGGGGTGCCCGACGCCGCCATCGAAGCGTTCTGCAACGAGGTCGCGGGGGAAATCCTGCTGCCACGGATCGAACTGTTACTGATCCCCATCGCTGTCGACGACGCGGTCCTACGCCTTGAGATCACTCAGTTCGCCGTCCAGCGGAACGTCAGCCGCCAGATGGTCGCCTACCGGCTTCGGCTCATCGGCCGGTTGGGACTGGAGCGCTGGCGCGAGATCAGCCGCGTCTTTCGGGAGGAATATCTTCGGGAGCGTGACGAGCGGCGCACCCGCGAGCGCGGGGAAAATGGGCCCAGCTATTACGTTGTTCGACGACACCGCGTGGGGGCCGCGCTGTTGCGGCTCGTTCGCCGGAATCTCGACGAGGGCGCCCTGACCCCGACCCGGGCCGGGAAGATCCTTGGCGTGAAAGCCAGGAACGTCGAGCCGCTGTTCGCCGGAGCGGCGATCTGACGTGATTTATCTCATCGACGCCAACGTCCTGATCACAGCCCACAACACCTATTACCCGGTCGACCGGGTTCCGGAATTCTGGGCCTGGCTGCTGCACCAAGCCGAGGTCGGCACGATCAAGATGCCGATCGAAGTGTTCGAAGAGGTCATGGAGGGGTCGGGCGACGAGGAAAAGGACAAGCTTCTCGCCTGGCTTAAGGGCGAGGGCGTTAAGGACGCTTTGGTACTCCCAGGCGATGTGGACATCGACTTGGTCCAGCATGTCATTGAGACAGCCTACGCCGCCGACCTCAACGACGTCGAACTGGAGCGGGTAGGGCGCGACCCGTTCCTGATCGCTCACGCCCTGGCCGCACCAGCGGCGAGAACCGTCGTGTCGAACGAGGTCTCGAAGAATTCCCAGCGACGGGGCGGCCGGAAGATCCCCGACGCCTGTCGTGACGTCGGAGCCGCCTGCTGCAACACCTTCGCCATGCTCCGTGCACTCGACTGGCGGACCGGCTGGAATTCCTGATCCGGGCGCAGGACGGCCACTCGGAGCGGTCAATCTAAAGGGCCGCTCACCACCCTCAGCGGACGTCGGATGCTCCCCCTCTGGGGGAGCTGTCGCGGAGCGACTGAGGGGGTCTCACCGCCGCGCCGGCCCCCTCCGGCCCTTCGGGCCACCTCCCCCAAAGGGGGAGGATTCATGACGGCGAACCACCCCGAGCGGTCATCCGTGCTGTCTCCTCAGGGCGCCAGCACCACCCCGATGTTCGGCGCGGTTCCGCCGTCGACCTGGGCCAGGAAGGCGGCCTGCATCGCGGCTTGCCCCTGGGCGCGCTCCACCGTCAGCCAGCGCGGCGCGTCGGCGACGAACGGGGCCCAGGCCGCGCCGTAGCGGCTTTCGAACTCGCCCGGCGCCCAGTCCTGGCGGCGCTTGGCGATGCGGTCGGGCGCGAAGAAGAACACCGGCTTGGGGCCGGGCAGGCTTGCGCCGCCGCGTTCGGTCTCCCAATGCGTGCCGCCGACCAGCAGCGAGAAGGCCAGGTCCTGGCCGAAGGTCTCATGCACGCTGCGCAGCACCGCCGCGTCGCCGGCGAAGTCGACGAACACCGCCGGCCGCTCGATCGGGGCCGCGGGCAGGTCGGCATAGGTCACGACCTGGTCGTAGACCCCCAGCCCCTCGGCGAAGGCGACGTTGCGCGGCGAGGTCAGGCCCACGACCTTGGCGCCGCCGCGATGCTTGAGCAGGTGGGCCAGGCCGATCGCCGTCTTGGCCGAGGCGCTGGACAGGATCACCGACCGGGCGCCGAAGAGGGCGCTTTCGTCCAGGAAGTCCTCGATCAGGAACGAGGTGATGAACAGCGGCTGCAGCAGCGCCTTGTGCGCCTCCAGCCGGCCCTCGTCTCCTTCGCCGGCGCCCACGGCCTGGTACTGGTTGTAGACCGCCGCCAGGTGGGCGCGATGCGGCGAGGCGTCGGCGAAGCCGCCTCGTCCCAGCTTGGCCTGCACCGTCAGGTGCGTCGACATCGGCCAGTAGCCGTAGAACCGCTGGCCGACGGCGATGTCGGGATGGGCCGAGGCCTCCACCCGGGCGTGCCCCCAGACCGGCACGCGGCCGAAGCCCTCCGGCGCGGGGAAGAAGTCCCAGTAGCGCATGGCCTCGCCGAACACGGCGTAGGTGACGTTGTTGGCGGTCAGGGCGAAGCTCTCGATCGCCAGTCGCACCTGGCCGTCCTGCAACGGCGCCGGCTCGACCTCGCGCAACGCGGTGTTGCGCAGGTCGGACTTGGCGACCAGAAAGTCCCAGGCCATGGCGAGCCCTCCCTTGGATCGCGGGGAGTAGGCGCGCGGCCGCATTACAAGTCAAACGATTGTTTGAATGCTTGCCGCCCGCCGCGTCACCGGCGCATGGTCGCCGCCAATCATAACGCCGACAATGACGGAGGATGCGCCATGAGCCTCGCGGGCAAGACGCTGTTCATCACCGGGGCCAGCCGGGGCATCGGCCTGGCCATCGCGCTGCGGGCCGCGCGCGACGGGGCCAATATCGTGGTGGCGGCCAAGACCGCCGATCCCCACCCCAAGCTGCCGGGCACCATCTACACCGCCGCCGACGAGATCGCCGCGGCCGGGGGAGCCGCCCTGCCGCTGGTGGTCGACGTGCGCGACGAGGCCAGCGTGCAGTCGGCCGTCGACCAGGCGGTCGAGCGGTTCGGCGGCATCGACATTCTGGTCAACAACGCCTCGGCCATCTCGCTGACCGGCACGCTGTCGACCGACATGAAGCGCTACGACCTGATGCACCAGGTCAACACCCGCGGCACGTTCCTGACCTCCAAGGCCTGCATCCCGCACCTGAGGAAGTCGGCCAATCCGCACGTGCTGATGCTGTCGCCGCCGCTGGACATGTCGCCGCGCTGGTTCGGCGGCCACGTGGCCTACACGATGGCCAAGTTCGGCATGTCGATGTGCGTGCTGGGCATGGCCAAGGAGTTCGAGGCTGACGGCATCGCCTTCAACGCCCTGTGGCCGCGCACCGGCATCGCCACCGCCGCCATCCAGTTCGCCCTGACCGGCGAGGAGGGGCTCAAGCACTGCCGTACGCCGCAGATCATGGCCGACGCCGCCCACGCGATCTTCCAGAAGCCCTCGCGCGAGCTGACCGGCCAGTTCCTGATCGACGACACCTTCCTCTACGGCGAAGGCGTGCGCGACTTCGACCAGTACCGCGTCGATCCCACCGCCAGCCTGATGCCCGACTTCTTCGTGCCCGAAGACAGCGTCCCGCCGCCCGGCGTGGTGATCGGGTAAGGGCCTTGCGTCCTTCGAGGCTCGGCTACGTCTCGCACCTCAGGATGAGGAAAGCTCTGCATTGATCCCCTCTTCCTGAGGCGTCCGCGGAGCGGACCTCGAAGGACGCACCGCTTCACCGCTTCTTCCGCCCCGCCACGGCCAGCGCCTTGTGGGCCCATTCGACCAGGAGGTCGGGGTCGTCCATGGCTTCGGCCGGGGCGCTCCAGTAGGCCATGGGCTTGCCTTCGCCGAGGGGGTCGAAGGCGTGGGCGCCGGCCGCCTCGAACTGGGGTTTGAGCTGGGCGTCGCCTTTCAGGTAGAGGGTGTCGTCGTCGAGGATCGCGAAGAACAGGCCGTTGGCGTAGATCCCGACCCCGCCGAACATCCGCTTGGGCTTCAGCGCTCCCAGAGGGGCCAGTTGCTCCAGCACGAACTCCAGGAAGTCTTCCGAAACCGCCATGTCCGTCACCGTCCGTCCCGCCGCGCCCGAAGATGCGGCTCTCATCCTGTCGTTCATCCGCGACCTGGCGGAGTACGAGAAGCTGCTGCACGAGGTGGAGGCCACGCAAGCCCACATCGAGGCGGCGCTGTTTGGCGACGCGCCCAAGGCGTTCTGCGACATCGCCCTGATCGACGGCGAGCCGGTGGGCCTGGCCCTGTGGTTCTACAACTACTCGACCTTCGTGGGCCGGCACGGGATCTATCTGGAAGACCTGTTCGTGCGGCCGCCCGCCCGCGGCCTGGGGGCGGGCAAGGCGCTGCTGGCCAATCTGGCGCGCCGCTGCGTCGCCGAGAACCTGGGCCGGCTGGAATGGGCCGTGCTCGACTGGAACGCCCCGTCGATCGCCTTCTATGACGGCCTCGGCGCGGCGGCGATGGACGAGTGGACCGTGCGGCGGATGACCGGGGATGCGCTGGCGAAGCTGGCGGCTGGGTGAGAGGCCTTGCGTCCTTCGAGGCCCGCTGAGCGGGCGCCTCAGGATGAGGAATTCAGCGCGATGAGCCCCTCATCCTGAGGTGCGAGCCGGCGGCGAGCCTCGAAGGACGCACCGTGTCTACTCCAGCCGGTCGGCCTTTCTCAGCGCCGGGAACAGCCAGGCCCACAGGCCGGTGACGCCGATGGCCCCCAGGCCCCCGAACACCGCCGCGCCGACGGGGCCGAGCAGCCAGGCCACCGCGCCGCTTTCGACCTCGCCCAGCTCGTTGGACGCGCTGATGAACACGCCCGAGACGGCCGAGACCCGGCCGCGCATGGCGTCGGGGGTGACCAGCTGCACTAGGGTCTGGCGCACATAGACCGACAGCATGTCGGCCCCGCCCAGCACCGCCAGGGCCGCCACCGACAGCCAGACCAGGTTCGACAGGCCGAAGACGACCGTGGCCGCGCCGAACACCGCCACGCCCGCGAACATGATCCGGCCGGCATGGCGGCGGATCGGGTTGCTGGCCAGGTAGATCGCCACGACCGTCGCGCCGATGGCCGGCGAGGCGCGCAGCAGGCCAAAACCGCCGGGGCCGATGTGCAGCACGTCGCGGGCGAAGACGGGCAGCAGGGCGGTGGCCCCGCCCAGGATCACCGCGAACAGATCCAGCGAGATCGAGCCGAAGACGATCTTGTTGTTCCACACATAGGCCAGCCCCTCCTTGATCAGCTCCAGGCGCGAGCCGGGCTGGGCCACGGGCGTGGTCGACTTCCTGATCGCCGCCAGCAGAACCTGGCCGACGAGGTAGAGCGCCGCCGCCCCGCCGAAGGCCAGGCCGGCCGAGTGCACCAGCAAGAGGCCGCCCAGCGCCGGGCCGGCGATCGAGGCGCTCTGCCAGGCCAGCGAGTTCCAGGCGATGGCGCGCGGCAAGAGCGGGCGCGGCACCAGCATCGGCCCCATGGCGCTGACCGCCGGCGACATGAAGGCCCGGCTGGCCCCGAAGAACACCGCCATGGTGAAGATCGGCCACAGCGCGTGGATGCCACGCACGGCCATGAACAGCAGCACCAGCACGCTGACGGTGTCTACGCCCAAGGTGATCATGGCGATGTGCTTGCGGCTGCGGCGGTCGGCGGTCTCGCCGGCGATCAGGGTCAGCAGGAACAGCGGCACGAACTGCGCCAGGCCGATCATGCTGACCATGAAGGCCGACTCGCCGACCGACATGGTCTGGCGGGCGATGGCGTACACCTGCCAGCCCAGCGCCACGGCCTGGATCTGGACGCCCAGGGTGCCGACGAACCGCGCCCCCCAGAACAGCAGGTAGTCGCGCTCGCGCAGCAAGGCGCGGGTCGAGGTGTCGGGATCGGCGGGGAGGGCGGCGGGGTCTGACATTTCGGCGCGGACCCTGCCCCTTGAGACGAAGCGTCGCAATCGCGTTTGTCTCATAAGGTCGTCGATTTCGTTGACGCGGGGGGCGTTGGGCCGTATGCCGCGCGCCTCTGCCACGGGGAGAGCGCCGCCGATGCGACGCCAACGACGAACCTGCGCCGCGCGGACCTGCTTCCGCGCCTAACGCCCCCCGGAAAACGGCGGCCGTCGCGGCCGCGTCACGCGCCGGGGATAAAGCCCCTGCTCGTATCCGGATCTTCGTCGTTCATGACCGTTTCCTCCGCCGCTGTCGTTCCGCAAGACACCCCCTCGATCCAGGTCGAGGCGCCGCATCACGCCGCCGCCGTCGAGGCGCTGGTCGACCGCGCCTTCGGTCCCGGCCGCTTCGCCAAGTCGTCGGAACGGCTGCGCGAGACCAATCGCAAGCTTGACGCCTGCTCGTTCGTCGCCCTGCGCGGCGGCCAGGTGATCGGCAGCGTGCGCCTGTGGCCGGTGACCATCGGCGGCAAGCCCGCCGCGTTCCTGGGGCCGCTGGCCGTCGATTCCGAGCAGCGCAGCGCGGGCCTGGGCCAGTCGCTGGTCGAGGCCGCCTGCGCCGCCGCCGCCAAGGCCGGCTGGAGCGCCGTGCTGCTGGTGGGCGATGCTCCCTATTTCAGCCGCATCGGCTTTTCGGCCCAGCCCGCCGCCAAGGTCGTGATGCCCGGTCCCGCCGACCAGCGCCGGGTGCTGCTGAAGGCCCTGGTCCCGGCCGGCGACAAGGGCTTCGAAGGGCGCGTGGCGGTTCCCTGAGGCGGATCGGCGCTCCGAAGCTCCTGCCTCTTCACCGTGCATCCCCGCGAAGGCGGGGACCCAAGCTGACTTTCAGGATGGAGCGCGCCCCGTGGACACCCCGCGAGCTCGGCTTGGATCCCCGCCTTCGCGGGGAAGGTCGGACTTGGGGAGGGCGGGGCGGAGCATGTCCCGGTGCGCTCCAGCTTGAGCCCGGCGCGCGCATGACCTAACTGAGGTCCATGCCCTCCGACACAGCCAGCACCGGACTCGACGGCGTCGCCAAGGCCGCCAAGGCCGCAGGTGATGGGGCCGCCGGCGGCAAGGGCCTGCCGCCGGTCCACCTGTGGAACCCGTCCCACTGCGGCGACATCGACATCCGCATCCGCAAGGACGGCGTGTGGTTCCACGAGGGAACGCCGATCGGCCGCGAGGCCCTGGTGCGGCTGTTCTCGACCATCCTGCGGCGCGACCCCGACGGCTTCCACCTGGTCACCCCGGTGGAGAAGATGAGGATCACGGTCGAGGACGCGCCGTTCATCGCCGTGCGCGTCGACCGCGACGGCGAGGCCCTGCGTTTCTTCACCAATGTCGGCGACGAGGTCGAGGCCGGCCCCGATCACGCCATCCGCGTCGAGGAAGACCCGGCGACCGGCGAGCCGCGCCCCTATCTGCACGTGCGCCGGGGGCTTGAGGCGCTGATCGCCCGCCCGGTGTTCTACGAACTGGTCGAGATGGCGGTCGAGCGCGCCACGGAAGACGGACCGCGCTTCTGCGTCGCCTCGAACGGCGCCTGGTTCCCGGTCGGTCCCGCATGATCCCCCAGACCGACGCGGCGGCCCGGCGGGCCTTCATCAAGAGCCGGCTCGACCCGATCGAGGCTTACGACCCCTGCCTGAAGAACGACTGGCGTTCGGACTTCGACCTCAATCCGGGCCTGAGGATCGACAATCCCCACGCCCTGCGCCCGGCCGCCGTGCTGATCGGCCTGGTGCAGCGGCCAGGCAGCCTGAACGTCATCCTCACCCGCCGGTCCGACACCCTGCGCAGCCACACCGGCCAGATCGCCTTTCCCGGCGGCCGCTGCGATCCGGGCGAGACGCCGTGGGGCACGGCCCTGCGCGAGGCCAACGAGGAGGTCGGCCTTGATCCCCGCTTCGTCGAGGTGGCCGGGCTGATCCAGGGCTACGCCACCGTGACCGGCTTCCACGTCACGCCGGTGGTCGGCTTCGTCGATCCCGACTGCCAGCTGGTCGCCAATCCCGATGAGGTGGCCGACGTCTTCGAGACGCCGTTCGACTTTCTCATGGACCCGGCCAACCACCAGCGCCAGCACCGCGATACGCCCACCGGCCGGCGGTTCTTCTACGCCATGCCATGGAACGAGCGGTTCATCTGGGGGGCGACGGCGGGCATGCTGCGGGCGCTGTACGAACGCCTGCACCCCGAGAGCGTGGCGGTCGAGGCGTAGCTCCGACTTCCAGGCCCCCGAAGATTGTCATCCCGGCCGCAGCGAAGCGGAGCGCCGGGATCTCCGACGGTTCCGAAACTGCATGCGTGGGAGGTCCCGGCTCTACGGACCGCTGGCGCGTTCCTCCGGCCGGGATGACAGGTATCGCCGACAGTTGGGGACGAGCGCGTTTCGGCTCTTGGCGCGGCGGTCCATTCCCTGAAATAGTCGTTTGAAAGCAGGACGTCCCGCCCGCGCCAACGGGAGACGGCCTGCCGTCGCGTAAGGGGGATGTCGCGTGGAAACCCAGACCATCGGCCAGCCGCCGTGGATGGCATGGCCCGAGACCAGGGCGGTGATCGCCGCGCTCGAGGCCAAGGGCCGTCCGGGCTGCGCCCGCTTCGTCGGCGGCTGCGTGCGCAACACGCTGATGAACAAGCCGGTCGACGACATCGACATCGCCACCATCCTGACGCCCGACCAGGTGATCGAGGCCCTGGGCGAGGCGGGGCTGAAGGCCATTCCCACCGGCGTCGACCACGGCACGGTCACGGCCGTCTCCGGCAAGATCCCCTTCGAGATCACCACCCTGCGCCGCGACGTCTCGACCGACGGCCGCCGGGCGGTGGTGGCCTTCACCCACGCCTGGGAGGAGGACGCCCAGCGCCGGGATTTCCGCTTCAACGCCCTCTATGTCGACGGCGAGGGCCGGCTCTACGATCCCACCGGCCACGGGGTGCAGGACGCCAAGGACGGCAAGGTGGTGTTCGTCGGCGAGCCGATGACCCGCATCCGCGAGGACTACCTGCGGATCCTGCGCTTCTTCCGCTTCCAGGCCTGGTACGGCAAGGGCGAGCCCGACCAGAAGGCCCTGGCCGCCTGCAAGGCGCTCAAAGGTCTGGTCTCGGGCCGCGCGGCCGAGCGCACCCAGAAGGAGATCCTGAAGCTGCTGGCGGCCGAGGATCCGCGTCCGGCCCTGCGGCTGATGGCGGCCACCGGCGTGCTCTCCGCCATCCTGCCGTTCGTCAAATCGCTGGCGCGCCTCGACGGCCTGGTCGCCATCGAGACCGAGCAGCTGTTCGAGAACGACGTCGAGCTGCGCCTGGCCGCCCTGATCCCCGACGACGGCGTGCTGGCCCGCGAGCTGGCCGAACGCCTGCGCCTGTCCAACGCCCTCAAGGAGCGGCTGATCGAGGCGGTGGGAACCTCGCCGCGCATCGTCTCGTGGATGAGCCCGCGCGAGGCCCGCCGCGCCGTCTACGCGCTCAGCCTGCGCACCTTCACCGACCGGGTGAAGCTGGCCTGGGCCGGCTCGACCCGCCCGGCCACCACCTCGCAGTGGCGCGCCCTCTTGGCCCTGGCCGAGAACTGGGACCCGCCGACCTTCCCGCTGACCGGCGCCGAGGTGATGCGCGCCGGCGTGCCCAAGGGCCCGCTGGTCGGCGAGGTGATGCGCGAGGTCGAGATCTGGTGGATCGACCAGGACTTCATCGAGGACAAGCTGTCGGTGATCGAGCGCCTCAAGGCCGTGGTCCAGGGCATGGCGGTTTGAGGCGGGCCCTGCCCGGCGCGATCCTGGTCGCCCTGGCTGCCTCGGCCGCGCTGGCCGACCCCAAGCCCGCCCCCAAGCCCGATTACGTGGCGAAGGGCGAGGCCGCCCGGGCCGTCAGCCGCCAGGTCGGCCACCACGACGTGTCGCCCTTCGCCGCGCTCGACGAGCTCGGATCGCTGGGCCGCGCCTGGTCGTCCAGCAGCTTCTACGCCCTGCGCGACGGCGCGGGCGGCCATCGCTGGGTGATCCGCCGGGCGTGGGGAAACCTGTCGGGCGCCGGCGGCCTGACCTGGGCCGACTCCCGCACCTGCCCGGCCATGGCCGCGATGCTGAAGGGCATGGAGGCCCTGACCCTGCGTCCCGACGTGCCGGGCCTGGGCGTCGACGACCTCAAGGCGCCTTCGACCGACCCGGGCCTCTACATGCTCTGGAGCTATCGGGCGGTCAGTGAAGGCGGCGGCTGGACCCTGGGCCTCGGCGCCACCGGCGACGACGCCTCGCCCCTGGCGCGCTGGTGGAACGCCGCCGGCCCCGGGCTCAAGCCGTGCTGGACCGAGCAGGAGCCGGGCTGAGCGGCGAAGGGGTCAGGTATCGGCCGTGATCGGCCCGAGCGCCCGTTCGACGGCCGCCGGCTCCCGATCGATGATGGTCAGCAGGGCGCGGGCCGACTTCTCGGGCGTCCGGCGGTCCTGTTCCCAGTCGCGCACCGCCCCGATCGAGAAGCCGAAGCGCTCGGCGAAGCCGGCCTGCGTGAGTTTTAGGCGGTCGCGGATCGCTTTCACGTCGACCTTCTCCGGAACATGGACCCGATAGCTTTCGGGCGCGGCGCGACCCTCGACGATCTCAAGGACGTCGCCGAGGCCTTCCATGATGCGGTTGAAGTTCTCAGCCATCCGTATGCTCCTCATCCAACGCGACTAGCGTTTCCTGGCCGCGCGCATGGCCGCCTTGATCATGGCGGTCGCGTCGGCCATCGCCTTGACTTCCGCGGCGCTGAAGTTGGCGCGTGAGCCTTTGGCCAGCATCGCCAGCAGAAACACGCGCCCGTCTTCACCCTCGAAGAACGTCACCGCTCGGTAGCCGCCGCTGCGGCCGCCGCCGGCGCGGGCGAAGCGGAGTTTTCGGCATCCGCCGGAACCAACGATCAGGTCGCCCGCCGTCGGATTTTCCGCCAGGAAGCTCACCAGATCGACGCGCTCGTCATCAGACATGCCTTCGCGCTTGGCTTGAGCGATGAAGCCTGGCGTCTCCACGACGGTATGGCGGCGATCGCCCATAGGAAAGCAAGATACGGCAATGCCGTAGTCTGTCAATTGTCGCGCGCCGCTACGACTGAACGGATCGCCCCTCCGCCCGTTGTCCCCACGGAGCTGAGCTTTGGGGGAGGGCGCCGGATTGACGTTGCAGCAGGGACTGTCCTTCGCGCTGGTCGGCGCCACGGTGCTTTGCTTCGTCTGGGGCCGCTGGCGCTACGACCTGATCGCCGTCGGGGCCCTGGCCGTGGGCGTGGTGTCGGGCTTGATCCCGGTGAAGAGCGCCTTCGACGGCTTTTCCAACGACATCGTCATCATCATCGCCAGCGCCCTCGTTTTGAGCGCGGCGGTGTCGCGGTCGGGGATCGTCGACACCCTGATGGCCCCGCTGCTGCCGCGGCTGAAGACCGCCCGCAGCCAGGCGCCGGTGATGGCGGCGATCACCGCGGTGCTGTCGATGGCCACCAAGAACGTCGGGGCCCTGGCCCTGATGATGCCCTCGGCCCTGCGCATGGCCAGGAACACCGGCGTGCCGCCCTCGCGCATCCTGATGCCGATGTCGTTCGGCTCGCTGGTCGGAGGCCTGGCCGTGCTGGTCGGCACCTCGCCCAACATCATCGTCTCCGAAGTGCGGCAGGAGGCGCTGGGCAAGCCCTTCGCCATGTTCGACTTCATGCCCGTCGGCGGGGCGCTGACGGTGATGGCCATCACCTACCTGGCCTTCGCCTATCGGCTGCTGCCGGCCGGGCGGACGGCGGCGGTCGACATCGACGCGGCCCTGGCGGCCAACGCCTATGTCACCGAGGTCGAGATCCCCGAGGGCTGGAGCTTCGAGCAGGACCGGGTCGGCGACCTCAGGCGCGCCGCCGAGGACGCCGTGACGGTGGTGGCCATCCTGCGCGGCCGCGAGCGGATCGCCTCGCCGCACGTCAACCGCAAGATCCAGCCGGGCGACGTGCTGCTGCTGGAGGGCCAGCAGCAGGCGTTGAACGAGCTGATCCTCAAGGCCCGGCTGCGGCTGTCCGACGCCGCTCGCCCCGTGGTGATGGACGAGCCGACCGACGAGGTGCGCGTGGTCGAGGCGGTGATCGGCGCCGAGAGCGACCTGATCGGCAAGACCGCCAAGGGTCTGGCCCTGAACGAGACCTACGGGGTCAACCTGCTGGGCGTCAGCCGCGCCGGCTACCGCATGGCCGGGCGCCTGGCGACCATCCGCATGAAGGCCGGCGACATCCTGGTGCTGCAGGGCGGCGAGCAGCAGCTGCCCGGCGCGCTGCAGGCCCTGGGCTGCCTGCCGCTGGCCGAGCGCGAGGTGCGGCTGGGCGGGGTGCGCCACGCGATCCTGCCCGCCGCCATCCTGGCCGGGGCCATGGTGCTGGTGGCGCTTGGCGTGCTGCCGGTGGCGGCCGGCTTCTTCGCCGCCGCCGTGCTGGTGGTGGCCACGGGCGCCCTGCGCATGCGCGAGGCCTACGCCTCGCTGGAGGGGCCGGTGCTGGTGCTGGTGGCGGCGATGATCCCGGTCAGCGACACCATCCAGAAGAGCGGCGGGACCGACCTGATCGCCGCCTGGCTGTCGGGCGCCTTCGACGGCATGCCGCCGCTTTTGACCCTGACGGCGATGATGGCCGTGGCGATGCTGGCCACGCCCTTCCTCAACAACGCCGCCACCGTGCTGATCGTCGCGCCGATCGGGCTGGGGCTCGCCGAGCGCCTGGGCCTCAGCCCCGATCCGTTCCTGATGGCGGTGGCGGTGGGGGCCGGCTGCGACTTTCTCACGCCCGTTGGCCACCAGTGCAACACCCTGGTGCTGGGGCCAGGCGGCTACCGGTTCGGCGACTACGCCCGGCTGGGCGCGCCGCTGTCCCTGCTCATCCTGCTGACGGCCCCGGCCCTGATCGCGCTGGTCTGGCCGCTGGCCGGCCGCTGACTGGGCGTTGACGGTTGGGGAAGGCTTGCCGCGCCGCGAAAGCTGTCGTCATAGTCCGGCTACCGCGAGGGCTGACGGGGAGCGTCATGGCGACGGGCACTGTGCTGTGGTTCGACACCGCCAAGGGCTTTGGCGCCATCGCGCCCGACGGCGACGATGGATCCGAGATCCGCGTCAACGCCGCCGCGGTCGAGCGGGCCGGCCTGCCGCCGCTGGAAGACGGCCAGGCCATCGCCTACGAGCTGGAACGCGACCCGTTCAGCGGCCAGATGGTGGCGGGCAAGCTGCGGGCTTGAGGGCGGGGCGTGGGTTTAGCCCGTCCCGAAAGCCGCTCTTCCCCGCGTAGGCGGGGACCCAAGCTGACTTCCAGGATGAGGCGCGGCCTCGGATCGCCCGCAGGCGCGGCTTGGATCCCCGCCTACGCGGGGAAGCTCGGATGAAGAGGATGGGGGCCGCCGCGCCCCTACCGCAGCTCGAAATAGGCCGTGCCGTCGCCTTCGGTGTGGGCGACGATGGCGATCAGGTGCTCGGTGCCGTCGTCCAGGGTGAGGCGGGCGTCGCCGGCGCGGAAGGCCTGGCGCATGGCTTCGGGCTCGCCGGTCAGGCTGCCCTTGCCGGAGCGGCGGCCTGCGACCCCGTTTGAGACCAGCAGCGAGAAGGCGATCTCCTGGCTGTGGCGGGCGATGGTCAGGGCGCCTTGGCCCGTACGCGGAATGGCTGAACTTTTACGCATGGGAAGGGAACGCCCAGCTTGGCTGTTCGCTCCCTCGTGTCTGGACCTTTCCGTCCGAACACGGCGAAGGTTAGGAACACAAGGGCGTCCGCCGGCGCTTTCAGCGCAGGGCGGTCTGTCGACGAAGGGGAGCCGCATGGCCCGCAAGCCGAACTACAATTTCGAACGCCAGGAGCGCGAGCGCCAGAAGGCGGCCAAGGCCGCCGAGAAAGCCGCCGACAAGGCCGCGGCCAAGGCCGCCAAGCGGGCCGAGTCTGGCGAGGGCGACGGCGAGGACGAGCCCTCGCCGCAATAGGCGCCTACTTCTTTTCCGGGTTCCGGACCGACGGGCCGTCCATCTTGGAGGTGTCGGTGTTGATCGCCGGCAGGCCCGCGGGGCGGCCGGTCAGGGTCTCGATCGGATAGACCGTGGCGCACTTGAGCCACTTGCCGGCCCAGGCGCCGCCGCGCGCCTCGCACTTCGCCTTCGGCCAGACCCACAGATAGTGGTAGCCGAACACGCCGACGATGCTGGCGAGGAAGATTCCGATGAAGATGATCTTCAGGCGGTTGATGTTGCGGTTCATGGCGGCGTCTTAAGCACCGGCCGCGCTATGTGGCTAGCCCCATTTCACGGGCCCCATTTCGCGAGGGGAGCGCGCGGCGGCGCTGACGGCTCGCCAATGGTGTCGTACATTTGTTTGAATGATCCTTGAAAAAGCGCATTACGCTTACGTCAGGGGAAACTTGCAAACCTGGGAGGACGCGCTAAGTCGATTGTCCAAGCAGGGGAAACCTCGAAAGAGAAGCAGCCAGGAGGCGGCGTAGACCGATGAAGGTTCTGGTCCCGGTCAAACGGGTTATCGATTACAACGTGAAGGCTCGGGTGAAAGCCGACCAGACGGGCGTCGACCTGGCGAACGTCAAGATGTCGATGAACCCGTTCTGCGAGATCGCGGTCGAAGAGGCCGTGCGCCTCAAGGAAAAGGGCGCGGCGACCGAAGTCGTCATCGTCTCGATCGGCCCGGCTCAAGCCCAGGAAACCATCCGCACGGCGCTGGCCATGGGCGGCGACCGCGGCATCCTGATCACCAGCGACGCCGACCTCGAGCCGCTGGCCGTGGCCAAGCTGCTCAAGGCCGTGGTGGCCGAGGAACAGCCCGGCCTCGTCCTGATGGGCAAGCAGGCCATCGACGGCGACAACAACGCCGTGGGCCAGATGCTGTCGGCCCTGCTCGACTGGCCGCAGGCGACCTTCGCCTCGGCGGTGGAGATCGCCGGTTCGACCGCCAAGGTCACCCGTGAAGTCGACGGCGGTCTTCAGACCCTCGACGTCGACCTGCCGGCCGTGATCACCGCCGACCTGCGCCTCAACGAGCCGCGCTACGCCAGCCTTCCCAACATCATGAAGGCCAAGAAGAAGGAAATCGCGCAGAAGACCGTCGCCGACTACGGCGTCGACGTCGCGCCGCGCCTGACCGTCGTCAAGGTCACCGAGCCCGCCAAGCGCTCGGCCGGCATCAAGGTCGAGTCCGCCGCCGACCTCGTCTCCAAGCTCACGACCGCGGGGGTGCTGTAATGGCCGTTCTCGTCATCGCCGACAACGACAACGCGCACCTGCGCGACGGCACCAACAAGACCGTCACTGCCGCCCTGAAGCTGTCGGGCGACGTCGACGTTCTGGTCCTGGGCAAGGGCGCGCAGGCCGTGGCCGACGCCGCCGCCAAGATCGCCGGCGTCCGCAAGGTGCTGCTGGCCGAGAGCGACGCCCTGGGTCACGGCATCGCCGAAGCCCAGGCCGACGCCGTCCTGGCGCTCGCGGGCAACTACGACGCGATCCTGGTCCCGGCCACCGCCGGCGGCAAGAACTTCGCCCCGCGCATCGCCGCCAAGCTCGACGTCGCCCCGATCAGCGACGTCATCGAGGTGGTCTCGGCCGACACCTTCGTGCGTCCGATCTACGCCGGCAACGCGCTGGAGACCGTCCAGTCGTCCGACGCCAAGAAGGTGATCACCGTGCGTCCGACCGCCTTCGCGGCGGCGGGTGAAGGCGGTTCGGCCGCCGTCGAGAGCGTCTCGGGCGCCGACGCGGCCAAGACCCGCTTCGTCAGCGAAGA
>PJUK01000311.1_pt1 | contig 20064 bp, 17 predicted proteins | sample 1512211 | NCBI WGS metagenome assembly PJUK01 (sample SAMN08177668, study PRJNA422409) | Feces metagenome, whole genome shotgun sequencing project.
AACGCATTGAGCCCTGACCAAAAATCATCAGAGAACGGGTCAGAATATTGGCGCCTTCTACGGTAATGGCAACGGGAATGGATTGATAAGTCAGTGCAAGGAAGTTACGTGGGCCTAACTGAATTGCCCGACCACCTACCACGTCCATGCCATGATTAACCACTTTACGCATGGTTTCAGTGGCATAGTATTTGGCAATGGCAGTCATCACTGCTGGGGTTCCGCCTTGGTTCAAACCACAGGTCACCAGATAACGGAATGATTCCAGCATATAAGCATCACTGGCGATATCACTGGTCGCCTCTTGTACCCCTTCAAAATGCCCAACCGAAATTTTAAACTGTTGACGAACACTGGCAAATGCACCGACCAGCAGATAACTCATTTCCCCTGCTGCGGTTGCCAAGGCAGGCAATGAAATACCACGTCCTACACCCAGACATTCCATCAGCATCCGCCAGCCTTTACCTGCATTTTGCTGACCGCCAATAATCCAGTCCAAAGGAATAAATACATCACGACCTTCAACCGTACCATTCATAAATGGTGCACCCGGATTATGCCGGGGCCCAATCTGAATGCCTTCATGGTCAGCCGGAATCAAGGCACAGGTAATGCCATATTCCACCTTATTTTTATCGCCCAGCAAACCTTCCGGATCATATAACTTAAAGGCCAGACCAATCACGGTTGCAATCGGAGCCAGGGTAATCCAGCGCTTGGAGAAATTCATTTTCAGGCCTAACACTTGTTGGCCTTGATATTGCCCATGACACACCACACCGGTATCCGGGATCGCCCCAGCATCCGAACCCGCCTCAGGGCTGGTCAAACCAAAACAAGGCACTTCGGTACCATTAGCAAGCCCGGGTAAATAACGTTGTTTTTGCTCCTCTGTACCATAGTGCAGCAGCAACTCCCCTGGCCCAAGCGAATTGGGTACCATACAGCTCACCGCAGCAGTCAGTGAACGCGAAGCAATTTTGCTCATGATGCGACTTTGCGCAAAAGGGGTAAATTGTTTGCCACCAAATGATTTTGGAATGATCAGCCCCAAGAAGCCATTGTCCTTGATAAATTGCCACACCTCTGGCGGCAGGTCCTTGTCCTGATGATGAATCTGCCACTCATCCAACATTGAGCAAAGCTGTTGTACTTCGTTATCTAAAAAAGCCTGTTCTTCTGCCGATAACACGGGATAAGGATATTGATCAAACTTTTCCCAATCCGGCGCCCCCATAAACAGTTCTTTTTCCCACCAGCTGGTACCAGCATCCAGAGCCTCTCGTTCAGTGGTACTCATACTCGGCATGGCATTAGACAGCACTTTAAAAGCAGGCCGGCTAATCAAAGCATCACGCAATGGCGTAATCAGCAGAATAATACTGGCGATGATAATAGGTACACCCAGTAACAGACTCCATGGGGTAATCAGCACACTACACAAAATCGCAGTGACAATTGCCAGCACACTACCGACAGTTCGACTGGCTTCAAAATAAAAGAGAGCCCAAATCACAAAGAGTTGTATCAGTAGACCAAGCAATATTAATAGTACAATCATGTTTGCTCCTTTATCTCAGATTGGGATGAAGAGGAAAAATAAAGATCTGAGTTGTTTTATGTTTAAGTTAATTCTTGAATAAAATGGCTGTTTTTTATTCTACAGATCAGATCGCTATTTGCTTGATTAACTACTAAATTTTACATAAACGCATTGAGATGACACCGAAACTAGAATTGCGGCCTGCTCAAGAATAATACACAAAGAAATCGTAATGATTGCGGCAATAAATCCAAAAATAAAATCATCAATAACCGTAATACTGCATGCGGGCAGTTAAACAAATTTCTGCCCAGCCTCCTGTTTGTCTCAGCAATAACCAAGCTATCTTGCTGCCATGGATCAGGCAAGCACACCGAGATCACTAACTTTTAACCGGAATATCCCCCCGTAAAGAGATCCTTTAGTCCAGACATAAAAAGAGCAAACATCTGTTTGCTCTTTTTATTTAACTACGATGCTGCCAAAGCTTAAATCAAACTCACGATTAACAGCAGTCCGAATAAAACGGTCACGATCAGATTGGCCTGTAAAAGCTTTTTAGGCTGGTAGGTCAATGCAAGTCCCACTGCCAAAGCCGCAAAGCTGATACATCCCAACCATTCGGATAAACCGATTGAAGCACCTTTCACATAAATCATGACCAACGCAGAAATGAATAGAATTCCCCAGCCTGCAATTTCAAAAGCCCGACTCATTTGTGCTGAAACCGGAGAGCTAAAGATATCGCGCTGATGTTTATTCATTCCACACGCCAGACTCGATAGCGCCACCACGGCAACACACCACAACATCCATGCTGCCATCATGCCTGCTCCTGTGCCGTGTGTGACTTAGGCTGTTTTTTCTGCTTAACGGGTAGACCTTGATAACACTTTAATTTGTAATAAGAGTAGATAAAAATCAGACCTAAAATAATGCAGACCAGATCAAAACTGGCAATCATCCATTGTCCATGATAAATACTCATCCATAAGGCCTGTCCACCAGTAAAAACGTTTAAGACAGGTATAAACAGGAACATTGCAGCCGCCAACGCAAGTTGCTCTAGCCATGCTGGACGATGTGCCCGAACAGCTGCATGCATCAAGCACAATAACCAGACACTAAAGAACACATTAATTTCCAGCGGCGAACGTTCTGCGAGTTGAGCAGGGATAACACGATTGGCAAAGAAATACGCTGCGCAGGCAATCGGTAGCCCTGTAATCGCCGTAATATTCAGGACCTCAACCACACGATGGCCAAACGGTTTATAACCTAGTTTTTGTACCTCTGGAACACGTTTTACCACCCACAAAATCAATCCGGAAGCGATCATCATCGTGCCTAAGACGCCTGATAGAAATAATAACCAGCGTAAGACCGAATCGACACCCCGTGCCATATGCAGCCATGTCACTAAGGTATAAATAGCTTTGGATGCTGAATTTACAGGCTTGGCTTCATCTATCAGTTGTCCTGTTAGCGCATTAAACTTGAGTGACGGTACACTTTCCCGATCCAGCAAGGTCGTGGCATGGGTTGCATTAAATTGTATATCCGCTTTCACCGTATTCGGTTGATTCACCCGAACCGAGGCAATCGGATTATCCCCCCAACCGTGTTGAACCTGCTGGCTTAATGCCACTAGATTGACCATTGGTGCTGCTGCAAGCATAGGGGCGACTTGTTCAGCTTCGCCACCACGGCCAGCACCTCGATTGCCACGCCCTTCTTCTGCGGCTTGTTTCTGTTTTTGCTCTGCCAGTAAACGTGCCTGTTCAGGTGTTTGCGCTACAGGTTCATTTAAAATCTGATAGAAGTTCCGGACATTGCCATAGTGCGTGTTCATTGCCCATGGCATAAACAGATGCATCAATAACAACAGCCCGCTAAAGGTAATCATCAGATGAAAAGGCAAGGCAAACACGGCGGTTGCATTGTGCGCATCCAGCCATGAACGCTGGCCTTTGGCTGGACGGAAAGTAAAGAAATCCTTGAAGATTTTTTTATGGGTAATGATGCCACTGATAATCGCAACAAACATGAACAAGGTTGCAATTCCAACAATCCAGCGCCCCCAGATGCGCGGCATACCATACAGTTCGAAATGGAAGCGATAAAGGAAACCACCACCCCGGGTTTCTCTGGCTTTAATTTCCTGCCCCGTTTGCGCATCCAGATAGATTTCGCCGCCACGGCGACGTCCCTCACCCGGCTTGCGGACATTCAGCATGATCGCAGGCTGTCTTTCATTGGCAAACCGGATATTCCAGCTCTCGGCAGCTTGGCCTTTCTGATTTAAATATTGCAAGGCATAAGTTAATTGTTGTTGCTGCGAAGTTGTATTTACTGATTGATGCAGCTCCGGTTTCATCCACACCGTGATTTCATTTTGAAAAAAACTGAGTGTGCCTGTGAGAAAAACTGCATACAGCAACCAACCCAACAACAGACTGGTCCAGGTATGTAACCATGACATCGATTGGCGTGGGCCTTCATTTTTACCATCAACACGCATGAGCTTACCCTTTTAACAAGCCATACATGACGGTCATGATCAGACTAGGAATAATGATGCCCAACCAGACTTTCAGGGTCGAGTTGACCATGAATATCCAGATAAACAGGATGCAATGCACCACAAAAGCCAGCATGGTTGCACTAAAAACCGCATTCGCTCTGGATGGCTCGGATGAAAATAAGCAACCGATCAGCATTGCCGCAATTGCAGCAAAATAATAGCCCCCAAAAATTGCGAGTACAAACCGTGAAAAAATCATCAATCGATATCGAATCAATGAGGACGGTGCAACCTTCTTTTTTACCACCCTTGTGCTGCTCACCAAGGGTACAGACGCTTCAATAGACATAAACAACACCGGACAAAATGACATCAACGGAAATGATGTTCACCTTTATATAGAGCCATGAAAATACGGATGATTTAGCCGATAACCTACGCAACACCCCATCTCATGTGCATGGTATTTGATTCAGTAATGCCCATGGCAAACCTGACCAAGCTTAAATCAGCCTTAAAAAATCAAGGCATCATAATCAAAATCAACAAAAATAACAATAATAATGAGAATTAATCTCATTTTAATCTTAAGGTTAAGGCATTTTGCTAATCAAAATAGAAAATTTGGTAATTGAGGTAAAAAATATATAAGGTTTAGGTCGATTCGGGATTTAAGGACTGACCTGCAGGATCGTCAACTGCTGGCTTTGATAAGCGCCTGTATCAATAAAGAAGCAATTATGTTTTTGCAGCACCTCGGCAACAATGGTATGTCCCAGATAAATCTCATCAATATTGCGGACCTGGCCATATTTTTGCTCATCCCTGATTCTTGACCTTCCCCATAACACAGGGGCATAACTGGCCTGATCGGCATGATCGCTTAACTCAAGGGTTTGCTTAAGCAGGTTCCAATCATCTACACCAATATCGCCATGTGCGATGCCCACTGTTTTATGAGCAAAATTCAACTGGATCAACACAGGCAATTGTTTGAGACACGCGATAATCTGGGCCTGCTGTTGTGGTTTTAACTGATAGAACCATTCTCCACCATATTTTTGATGCAGCTTTTTAAAATAAGGATGCTGACTCCCCTGAATACATAACTGCTCGTGATTGCCGCGTACCATCCTGAACCAGTGTTGTTGCAATAACTGCAGGCATTGCCAGCTTTCCGGGCCCTTATCGATCAAATCTCCTACGCCAATCAGCAGATCTTTTTCAAAATCAAACTGCAGTTGCTTAAGTTGATGCATCAATAGCGTATAGCAACCGTGAATATCGCCCACCACATAGACCTTTTGATGATCTGGCGCGATATATTGCACCCGTGGCCATGCTTCAGAAGCTTCTCCACATACAGCGATTTTAGGGCTCATCATTTGCCCCGAGCTGCACAATTTCACTGTGAATTAACAGATGTCGTGAAGGAAAATAAAATTGATAGGCCAAGGCATAGCTGTTAAAACGTGCCAGTTGAGTTTGCTCCAAGGACCAGAAATAGGCGGTCATGCCACCTTGTTGCCGCTGATTTAAAAAATACGATTTGCCAAAATGCCGGGATACAATAATAAAATCTTGCATAACTTTTTCGATCGACTCAGCGGACTGAATAATCACTGGTCTGCAGCGACAGCAATAAAGGATCAAGCATGGCTTTGGCGATTTCAGCCGCCTGCGACTCGGACTGTGCCTGTATGGCCTCGACCAGTTGAGCATGAATAGTTTGATCCGGATCGGGTAGCTGGCTATTGGTCACCAGTTCAAAGGTGTATTGATAGCTGGAGTTGAGAAAATATTCATAGGTGGCATACAGCGCCTGATTATGGGTGGCCTGTGCAATAGCCAAATGCAGCTTTTTATCGTTCAACATAAACTCAGCCACATCACTGGCATCCGTTACAGCCCGTGTATTTAGGCATGCCAGAATATTCAGCAGGTCAGTTGCATCGCGGTTTCTGGCTGCAAGTTTTGCAATTTCAATTTCCAGAACACATCTGACCTCCAGATGCTCATACAACGCTGACTGTTGAATCGAGTGAATCATACTGGAGAAATCGTGTTTGCTGCGAACAAAGGTTCCATGGCCTTGTTTAACTTCCAGAATGCCGAGATATTCCAATATTTTAATGGCTTCTCGAATGGTATTGCGTCCCACCCCCAGCCCTTGAACCAGTTCAGGTTCTGTCGGAATTTTATCATTGACCTTCCACAGTTCGGTCTGGATATTCTGACGGACAACCGCAATCACTTCGTCAACAAGCGATCTTTTCTGGATCTGTTCGATCATTAAAATTTCTACTGGCACTCAAAAACATCCAATGATACTATCATCCTATGTTTAAATTTTCAAATGCACACCGTGTCATCTCTCAGAGTAAAACTTATGGAATTAAATCAGACGATTTTCAGTCTTATCGGTGAAATTCAAAAACTGACCCAAGCGATTGAGAAAATTGCCAACCATCAGGAAATCTCACTGGAAGTACTGGATCAGGCCATCGCATTCCGATGGGAAAGAGAAAACAATAAAGGTCACCTGATTCCAATCCGTAAACCCCAACTGCTCTCGTTTGACAATCTTTGTAATATTGACAATCAATTGGCCAAAGTAAAGCTGAACACAGAGGCCTTTGCCAAAGGATTATTGGCCAATAATGTGCTGTTGACCGGTTCACGAGGGACGGGAAAATCATCAATTGTGAAAGCCTGTTTAAATGAATATCATCAGTACGGCTTACGGGTGATTGAGCTGGAAAAAAAATATCTCGAAGATCTTCCCAAGATTATCAATCTGCTCAATGAACGCGATGAACGCTATATTATTTTCTGTGATGATCTGGCCTTTGAAGCAGGCGATAGCAGTTATGCAACCTTGAAAACCGTATTGGATGGCTCGCTGGCCACCAGTTCAAACAATACCCTGATTTATGCCACCTCGAACCGTAAACACATGGTCGCGGAATATAACAAGGACAATACCGAGATCAATCAGAGCGAAAATGGTGAGTTGCGTCCGGGTGATAGTCTGGAACAAAAGATTTCTCTGGCTGACCGTTTTGGTCTGCAAATCAATTTCTATGGCTTCAGTCAGCCCGAATACCTGAAAACCGTGCAGTTCTGGTTAAATGAATACCACTGGCAACAACAGGAAAACTGGGACAGCTTACAGTTAAAGGCCATTCAATATGCCACCCAACAAGGCAATCGTTCTGGTCGAATTGCCAATCAATTTGCCAAAATGATTGTTGGCCAGGAAATGTTGCAATCGCAAAATCTGTCTTAAATCCTGTACCACTGCAACATCCCCACCTGAACAGCAATGCTCTTGCTCAGGTGGGCAACAGATCATTAAAACTTATGCGTGTAGGTGGTCATGATGCGGTTTTCAACAAAATCTGTTCCAGGATTGTTGCCTGCACCATATTTGATATCAGCACGAATATGTCGCCATTCAAAGCCGAGACCTTTGAGTTTACCTTCAGGGATGCTGTAATTGAGAATGACATTTTTCTCGGTTTCTTTATTGTCCTTGAAACCTTCCCGATAGATTTCACTACCATTTAAATAGCGCAAAGTCAGTTTTAATCCGGGGATACCCTGCTCTTTAAAGTCATAACTATATAAAATATGCCAGGTCAATTCTTTGGCTTTATAAAAGGCAAGCGCAGACCAGCTTTGTAAATAGGCTTGTGGTACATAACCGTTTAACAGTGGAATATTGTCCTCTCCCATATGCTTTTGCAGACCGGTCAGAATGGTATGCGGGCCATTCTGTACACTGGCTTGCAGCCCAATCGATTGTGCATCAATATCGCCGAAATAGGCGTCACCATCTTCTTTATAGTTAAAATAGCGGGCATCCACTTTTAACTTGCTGTTTTTAATCTGCTCTGTATAGGCCGCATTGACATAGTGTTGTTGATAAATATCTTCCAATTGTCCAAACCAGTAAGCCCCGGATAAATTTGGCGTGAAATTATAGTCCAGACCTAGAAAATTGAGTCCATCACTTCTTTTTGCCGGATCAGTCGAGTTGCCTAATGTGAATTTTCTATACTCGTCATCATCACGGGCATTCACATGGGTAAAACGGCCCGCAGATACTTTTAAATTCTTGATCTCTTTGCTTTCCAGCATTGCACCGGCATAGGTGGTAACCAGTTGCCGTGAGTCATCAATAAACAGTACCGGTGTTTTAGGAAAAAGCTCCCCCACTTTCAGTTCGGTATTGTGATATTTCAATTTTAAGGTCGCACCTAATTTTAAGTAATCACGTTCCTGACGTCGTTCATGCTGATCATATTTAAACACGGTATCCAGCCGTTCATCATTATGGTCATTCAAACGCAATGCATATTGAAACCCTAAATCCAGACCGACTTGAAGCGGTGTATCGGTATAGCCTGACTCAAACCGCCCTGATAAGCCTTGTGACCAACTGCCCAGGTCTTGATTGGTGCCTTCAAAATCACGTTCGACATAGAAATTTCGTAAATAAATACTCTTTTCACTGTCCTTTAGAAAGTCGGCATAAGCCACATTGACATTCAGACAGCCAAAAAGCGTATATAACGCCACGCGCTGGGCTTTATACAGCCTATTCGGTATTAACATGGGAAATCCTTTCCTGAGTTTTTAAAATTCTTGTTGCTGTAAATAAAGTTTCACAACTTGCCTAGTCCTGCCGACCTGAGTTCCATTTCTTTTAAATATCCGGAAATTCAAGAAAATATCTTTAGAGAAAGATTCAGGCTGGATTTATTATTTGAATAATTAATGTAATTTTCCATAGATAACGAAGTATATAGTTATACCTTTTAAGTCTGGTTTTAGCTGTAGACCATCGTATCGCATTAAAAAAGCGGTCTTTAGGACCGCTTAAACATAATTAATTTTCGGATCTGCCTTAATCACCATCCAGTTGTATCGGTATTCCCTCTTCTTCAAATACCTGTTTAATACATTCCAGTATCTGCGGCAGATACGGACTCTGATCCATATTGCGCACCGCCAGTGAAATCGGGGTATAGGCTTCCAAATCCAGAATGGGTATATAGACCAGATTTTTCATGCCAATATCGCTGGCACTCTCAGGAATAAGACAAATGCCCTCGCCAGAAGACACCAGACCTAAGGCCATATGGATTTCACGTACCTCGACCATATCTTTGGGTACCAATCCCAAGTCAGTGAAAATTGACTGGATCAAGGTGGAAAAGTTCGGTTTTTGTGTAGCGGGATAAGAAAAAATAGGCTCATCAATAATCTGCGACAGGTAAATCCCCTGATCGATAAACCGGGTTAAATGATGATTTTTATGGATGGCTAATTTGAGTTTTTCTTTACGCAATAAAATCCGTTTTATCGCAGGATCGCTAATTCTGAGGCGTCCAAAACCCAAATCAATTTTACCCAGTTTTAACGCTTCAATCTGGTCTTTGGTGCCATGTTCAATCAGTTCGACCTGAATCTCGGGATGATTTTGGCGAAATAAATAAATCACCTGCGGTAATAGCGCATACAGTAAGGAGCTGACATAACCAATACGCACGATCTTATTAACTGTGCTAATGCGTTTTGCCATAGAAGCCGCTTGGGCGGTATGGGTCAAAATCTGCACCGCATGCTGATAAAAGAACTGCCCCGCTTCGGTGGTTTTTACTGGACGTGAGCCCCGTTCAAATAACAGGATACCGAGTTCCTCTTCCAGCTTTTGAATCTGGCGACTCAAAGGGGGCTGCGCAATACATAACTTTTCCGCCGCTTTGGTAATGCTCTGTTCCTCGACTACCGTCACGAAATAACGAAGATGTCTTAATTCCATTTAATATACCTTTTAAGTATCTAAAAATACCAAATTCAGCCTAGTTCTAAATATTACATTAATTTAGGGTATGTAAATAGGCAAAGATTGAAGAAATACCAAAGATGTATAAATCCATAGAAACCTTACTTGTCGAGATTCCAACCATCCGTCCGCATAAGATGGCGGTTGCAACCATGCAAACCCAAACCCTGGTACTGATTAAAATCACCACAGCAGATGGTTTTACCGGTTGGGGCGAAGCAACGACCATTGGAGGGTTAGGTTATGGGGAAGAAAGTCCTGAAAGTGTCAAAACCAATATTGAGCAATACTTTTCGCCATTGTTAAAAACACTGGACGGTTTTAATGTGGCTCAAACCCTAAAAACCATCCAGCAAAATATTAATGGGAACCGTTTTGCCAAATGCGCCATCCAGACCGCCTTGCTGGATATTCAGGCACAACGTCTGGGCTTGCCGCTCAGTGAAGTTTTGGGTGGACGCTTACGTGATAGCGTACCTGTGCTGTGGGTACTGGCTTCGGGCAATACCGAAAAAGATATTGCTGAAGCAGAAAAAATGGTGGCACTCAAACGCCATAATATTTTCAAGTTAAAAATCGGTTCACGTCCGGTGGAGCAAGATGTTGAACATGTGCTGGCCATTAAAAAAGCCTTAGGCAAGGATGTTTCAATCCGTGTTGATGTCAATCGTGCCTGGTCTGAACTCAATGCCATTAAAGGGATTCAAATGCTTCAGGATGGCGGTGTTGATCTGATCGAGCAACCGTGTGCGATTCACAATATTGATGCCATGCAACGTCTGACCCGTAAGTTCGATATTGCCATTATGGCGGATGAATCTTTAACCGGTCCGCAAAGCGCTTATCAACTGGCAAAGACTAATGCAGCCTCAGTGTTTGCAGTCAAAATTGCCCAATCTGGGGGGCTAATTGAAGCCTGTGATGTTGCCAAAGTCGCCAATCTGGCAGGGATCGACCTGTATGGCGGCACCATGCTGGAAGGACCTGTAGGAACGATCGCTTCTGCACATGCATTCTCTACTTTTAGTAATCTTGCAGCAGGAACTGAACTGTTTGGCCCACTGTTACTCACGGAAGAAATTTTAAAAACACCGCTTCAATATGGCAATTTTGAACTCAAGCTTCCAACAGGGCCTGGCCTCGGCATTGAGCTGGATCAAGACAAAATCGACAACCTGCGTCGTCAATAATTCAAGGAGTTGACATGCTTTTCCACGTACGAATGGATGTAAACATCCCGCTGGATATGCCAGTTGAACAAGCCAATCAAATTAAAGCCGTAGAAAAGGCTTATTCTCAAGATTTACAACGTCAGGGCAAATGGCGTCATATCTGGCGCATCACGGGACAATACTCAAACATCAGTATTTTTGATGTTGAAAGTAATGAGGAATTACACAATATTTTGCAGGGATTGCCTTTATATCCCTACATGAATATCGAAGTGATGGCCTTGAACCGTCATCCCTCTGCCATTCGTGAAGATGACAGCTAAACGCGCATAGCCGGTAAAGTGAAAAACAGGATTTGAACAAGGAATGTGGCAAGCCAAGCAAGCAGTAAAAACAGCAAGTCCGCGAGCCACCAAAAATTATCATACTTCAGGAGAATATGTATGAACCGTCAAGAAATCGATGCACTGGTTAAAAAAATGAATGTGGATACCGCGACAGGTGACGTCAATCCACGTGTCCAACAAATCGTGGTTCGTCTGCTCGGTGATCTTTTTCAGGCGATTGAAGATCTGGACATCTCACAAAGTGAACTATGGAAAGGTCTGGAATACTTTACCGATGCAGGTCAGGCCAATGAACTGGGTTTATTGGCAGCAGGTCTAGGTCTTGAACATTATCTGGATTTACGTGCCGATGAAGCCGATGCCAAAGCAGGCATTACCGGTGGCACGCCACGCACCATTGAAGGTCCACTCTATGTTGCAGGTGCGCCTGAATCTGTCGGTTTTGCCCGTATGGATGATGGTTCTGAATCGGATAAAGTCGACACCTTATTCATCGAAGGAACGGTGACTGATCCTGAAGGTAATATTATCGAAGGTGCTAAAGTTGAAGTGTGGCATGCCAATAGCTTAGGCAATTATTCATTCTTTGATAAGTCACAATCAGACTTTAACTTGCGCCGTACCATTTTGTCTGATGCCAACGGTCACTATGTCGCACAAACCACCATGCCTGTCGGTTATGGTTGCCCACCAGAAGGCACCACTCAGGCATTATTAAATCAGTTAGGCCGTCATGGTAACCGCCCTTCTCATGTGCATTATTTTGTGTCTGCGCCGGGTTACCGTAAATTAACCACCCAGTTCAATATCGAAGGCGATCAATACCTATGGGATGACTTTGCCTTTGCAACACGTGAAGGCCTCATCGCAACTGCGGTGGACGTAACCGATGAAGCCGAAATTGCCCGTCGTGGTGTGAATAAACCATTCAAACACATTACCTTTAATGTAGAACTGGTGAAGGAACATGCCGGTGCACCAAGTTCAGAGGTAGAACGTCGTCGCGTTGGTGCTTAATTCTCTAAAAAATGACTGTGAGCTATTCATTAGCTCACGGTTTTTAAATTTCTATGCATATCCGTTTACAGCGAAACCGGTATGTATAGAAATTTGAAAACATGGATAAAAGGTTGGCCTTATGATTGATAAAAGTACGCTCTCATTGACCGAGGCACTGGCACAGATCAAGGATGGTGCAACCATCATGATCGGTGGCTTTGGCACTGCAGGACAACCCGCTGAACTGATTGATGGATTGATCGAACTCGGCATCAAGGATCTGGTGATCGTCAATAACAATGCAGGCAATGGCGATTACGGTTTGGCTAAGCTGCTTAAAACAGGTGCGGTTCGTAAAATCATCTGTTCCTTCCCGCGTCAGTCAGATTCATGGGTCTTTGATGAACTGTATCGTGCCGGCAAGATTGAACTGGAATTGGTCCCACAAGGCAATCTGGCCTGTCGTATTCAGGCTGCGGGGATGGGGCTCGGTGCCGTATTTACCCCAACTGGCTTTGGTACGCTTTTGGCTGAAGGTAAAGAAGTCCGCCATATCGATGGCAAAGACTATGTACTGGAATATCCGATTAAAGCTGACTTTGCCTTAATCAAAGCACACAAAGGCGATCGCTGGGGTAATCTGGTCTATAACAAATCTGCGCGTAACTTTGGCCCGATCATGGCGATGGCTGCGGATGTCACCATTGCACAGGTGTCTGAACTGGCTGAACTCGGTCAACTTGATCCTGAACACATTATTACCCCCGGGATTTTTGTCCAGCATGTGGTCGCTGTCGATGCCGCCAATGGTACAGGAGCAGAACAATGAGCTATCAAAAACTAAGCCGTGACCAGATTGCTGAACGTGTCGCTCAAGATATTCCCGATGGTGCTTATGTCAATCTGGGCATCGGCCTGCCAACCAAGATTTCTAATTATCTTCCTGCCGATAAGGATGTATTCCTACATTCGGAAAATGGCTTGCTGGCATTCGGCCCCCCTCCAGCCAAAGGTGAAGAAGATCCTGAATTGATTAATGCCGGTAAAGAATACGTCACCATGCTGACGGGTGGCAGCTTTTTCCATCACGGTGATTCCTTTGCCATGATGCGTGGTGGACATCTGGATATTGCGGTACTCGGTGCATTTCAGGTGGCGGCCAATGGTGATCTCGCCAACTGGCATACCGGTGCAGCAGATGCCATTCCTGCAGTAGGCGGTGCCATGGATCTTGCTGTCGGTGCCAAGAAAGTATTTATCACCACCGATCACAATACCAAGCAAGGTGAACCGAAGATTGTTGAAGCACTCACTTATCCGGCAACGGGATTGAAATGTGTCGATCGTATTTATACCGACCTGTGTGTGATTGATGTGACTCAAGACGGTTTGAAAGTGATTGAGAAAGTCGAAGGTTTGAGCTTTGAGGAGTTACAGGCGTTGACGGGTGCGAAACTGATTGATGCTACGCAAGGATAATGTTTACACAGCCAATAATTACGGGTTAAAGCAAAGGCTTTTTGTATAGGCATTGCCTTACTTTTTAAGGATAAAAAGTAACAAAAATCCTTTGTTAGACTGATGGTATATCCATATACCACAGTCTAACAGGCGGCATCCATGCCGCCGCCGCGAAATGCTTATGGGAAAGCCTCAGATCGAGGTTTTCACATAGTCGAAGATAAATTGAGAGTTGCTATCGTGATTGGCGACAAGGATGTCGCCCCGTTACTCAGCACAACAAGGAAGTTGTGTCTGAGTAACAAAGGTTTTTGGTCACTTTTTTAAAAAAGTGACGAGAATGAGCTACTGGTATTTGATTTAAGACGATAAGACTCCGTCATGTTCACTCATAACTGAGTAATGACAACCAACTATCGATAAATGCTCAAAAAGACTTTAACGATATCGCAGTGCTCACAACAGATTTAGAAATGGAAATGTAAGACTATGAAAAACGCTTATATCATTGATGCCATTCGTACCCCATTTGGTCGTTATGCAGGCGGTCTTGCTTGTGTACGTGCCGACGATCTGGGAGCAGTTCCAATTCAGGCGCTGATGCAACGTAACCCAACTGTGGATTGGCAACAGGTGGATGATGTGATCTATGGCTGTGCCAACCAAGCAGGTGAAGATAACCGTAATGTGGGACGTATGTCAGCCTTATTGGCAGGCGTACCGTATCAGGTGCCTGCTACCACAGTGAACCGTTTATGTGGTTCATCACTGGATGCCATTGCAATGGCTGCCCGTGCCATTAAAGCCAATGAAGCCGACCTGATTATTGCAGGTGGTGTCGAAAGCATGAGCCGTGCGCCTTATGTGATGGGTAAATCGGATAGTGCCTTTGGCCGTAGCCAAAAGATTGAAGACACCACCATGGGATGGCGTTTTATCAATCCAAAGCTCAAAGAAATGTATGGCGTGGACAGCATGCCGCAAACCGCAGAAAACGTGGCGGAACAGTTCAACATCAACCGTGCCGACCAAGACCATTTTGCGCTTAATAGTCAGCAGCGTACTGCAGCGGCACAAGCCAAAGGTTTCTTTACCCATGAAATCATCCCTGTGACCATTCCACAACGTAAAGGTGATGCCATTGTGGTGGATCGTGATGAGCATCCACGTGCATCGACCACTTTAGAAGCATTAACCAAACTCAAAGGTGTGGTGAAAGCTGAAGGGACGGTCACGGCGGGTAATGCTTCTGGAATTAACGATGGTGCTGCGGCTTTGCTGATTGCTTCTGACGAAGCCGTCGAAAAATACCAGCTTAAACCACACGCCAAAATCATTGCAGCCACCACAGTTGGGGTTGAACCACGGATTATGGGCTTTGCGCCTGCACCTGCGATCAAGAAATTACTGAAACGGGCCAATCTCTCTTTAGCGCAGATGGATGTGATTGAACTGAATGAAGCTTTTGCGGCACAGGCTTTGGCGGTAACCCGTGATTTAGGCTTGGCGGATGATGATGCACGGATTAATCCGAATGGTGGTGCAATTGCATTGGGTCATCCGTTGGGTGCCTCTGGTGCGCGTCTGGTGACCACAGCTTTAAACCAGCTTGAACAGATCAAGGGGCAGTATGCCTTGTGTTCGATGTGTATTGGTGTTGGTCAAGGGATTGCCTTGATTATTCAACGTATTGATTAAAATAAAGGAATAGTACATGTCAGTTTTTCAGTCTGCCGATGCGCAAATTCACTATCAAACCTTTGGCGATCCCAACGCCCCGGCACTGGTTTTTTCCAACTCTTTGGGGACCAACTACGGGATGTGGCAACAGCAATTCAATTATTTTAAACAACGCTTTTATGTGATCTGTTATGACACCCGTGGTCATGGGTCTTCATCTACCCCATCAGGTCCATATAGCCTGCAACAACTGGGTGAAGATGTCATCCACCTGCTCGACCATTTAAAAATAGAAAAAGCCAGTTTTTGTGGGATTTCCATGGGTGGGATCACTGGTCAATGGCTGGCAATTCATTATCCAGAACGATTTAGCCACATGGTGATTGCCAATACTGCAGCAAAAATTGGTCAGGAACAGGCCTGGCTGGATCGTGCCCAGCTGGTTCGAAAGCAAGGTTTAGGTCCTATCGCCACCACAGCAGCTTCTCGCTGGTTTACAGATCCCTTTATCCAAAGTCATCCTGCCATTGTCAATAATCTGTGTAACGACTTAAGTGCTGGCAGCGCAGACGGTTATGCCAATTGTTGTGAGACTTTGGCTAAAGCGGATGTCCAAGATCAACTCAAAGACATCCATCTCCCTGTTTTGATCATTGCCGGAACCCAAGACCCCGTTACTACCGTCGCAGATGGACAGTTTATGCAACAGCAGATTGCAGATGCCCAACTGGTACAAATCAGTGCCTCACATATTTCCAATATTGAACAGGTCGATGCATTTAATCAGGCAGTATTCAGCTTTATAACCACTACCGAATTGAAATCAAGCGCTGCTTCATAAGCAGCGCTTGATCGTAGAACTAAAAACACGCATCACCTGAATAAGCGTTGCCAAAGAAATATATTTATTTAAATCAATGGTAAGTCATTATTTTTAGACCAATATGTCTTGGGTCTCTGCATAAGGATCATGCAATGCATAATAACAATTCACAAAATAAAACGGTTTCAGTATCCTTATTATCTTCTGCAAATAGGCAACGGGCTTGGCTTATTACCGCCCTGCTGGTGCTGTTTCAGATGATTAATTTCGCGGATAAAGCTGTTTTAGCGCTTGTTGCCGAACCCGTCATGGCTGAGTTGGGACTCAGTGCAACTCAATTTGGTTTTATCGGCAGTGCCTTTTTCTTTTTATTTGCAATCTCAGGAATTGCGGTGGGCTTTCTCGCAGAAAAAGTTCAAACCCGCTGGCTACTGTTGATCATGGGCGCAAGTTGGGCACTATTACAGTTCCCTATGCTCTTCGGTGGAGGTTTAACCACCTTATTGATCACAAGAATTGTACTCGGTGCAGCAGAAGGTCCTGCTTCTTCCATATCTTTGACGCATGTCCAAGGTTGGTTTGAACCCAGTGCCCGTGGTTTCCCAAGCAGTCTGGTCGCCTCAGGAACCATGCTTGGCCCCATTATTGCGGCACCTATTTTAGCTTATATCATTGCACATCCGGATTGGGGCTGGCGTTGGGCCTTTGGCTTTCTCGGTATTGTCGGCATCATTTGGAGTATTTTATGGCGTTGTATCTGTAAAGAAGGCCCTTATAGTCATTTTCATCAAGCTCAAAATTCAGCAGCTTCCTCTATTATTAAAAGCAAAGAAGCTGAGACCAGTCGCCAAAGCGTCATAGATTTTGTAGATCAATTAAAACCTGTCCCGATTTTCAACGTGTTTTTTTCTCAAATGTTTATTGCTGCCTTGCTTGCCGGTTTAGGATGTTTTTGGTCTTTAGGTTTTTTAACCACTTGGGCAGTTAAATATATTGCATCGACCCATCAATTCGCACCTGAAATGATTGCCTTTATTTCCAGCTTTCCGTGGATTTTAGGCGCCATCACCTTGGCACTTGCTGGCTATATTTCAAAGGTACTTCTACAAAAAGGCCAAAGTGTTCATGTCGCTTTTGGGGCTGTTTTTGGCTTACTGCTGTTATGTTCAGGTGGTGCCTTTTATATGCTCCCTTTCTCAACGGGAAATCTCAATCTGATCCTGATTACGGTAGCAGCCGGATTTTCGATGTGTTTTCCGCTGGCGACCATGACCGTCAGTTATAGTGTATGTCCGCAGCAACGTGCCGCAGTTATGGCAACACTGGTGGCCACTGCATCTATAGGCGGAATGATTTCCCCAACCCTGATTGGATATTTGATGGATCATGCAGGTTATATCAACCCAGGTAAAGGCGTTCCGCTTAGTCCACAGATGATAGAAAATTTAACGATAGGCATGAATCAGGGTTTTAGCGCTATTGGCTTGTATCTGATTGTGGTGGGAATCCTCAATATGGTCTTTCTCAACCCGGATCGGCTGGCTAAAAAATTAATGCGCTAATCATTGTTGTATCCGTAAATCATCTGAGTCAGCTCAACAGACCTAAATGTTTTTTGTTTTGATTTTTTTCATATCGATCTTTCAATCAACCGATAAAAGCCTTGTCTTATAAAGTATAAAGATATACCCACAAGGTAATGGAAAATTACATAGATAAATCATCATAATTTTATTTAATGAACAAGGCATGTTCATGGGTATAGGTCGTCAGCTTCTAGCAGAAGATTGACTCGACATTACATTTAAACAATAGCAACAATAAGGATCGTTAAAATTGATCAAGCATTCCCCCTTTTATAAACCGACTGTGCTGAAAAATGGAATCATGGCACTAGGTTGCGCCTTTCTCATCGGCTGTCATTCATCTTCGAATTCAGAAGTGACACCGCCCAAAAATTTAATCACCATCAAACGTGATAGCTTTGGTACACCTCATATTTATGCCAAAGATAGCTTTGGCCTGTTTTACGGCTATGGCTATGCGGTTGCAACCGATCGTTTATTCCAGATGGAGATGTCGAAGCGCACAGGTTTAGGCACGGTTGCTGAAATATTGGGTCCCGACTATCTGCAATATGATATCGCCACGCATAGTCGCTTTAATCCAGAAAATATCAGACAACAAATTGCACAACTCTCCCCTGAAGACCGTGCAATTTTTGAGGGCTATGCAGCAGGTTTTAATCAACGGGTCAAAGAAGTATTAGCCAATCCAGCACTCATGCCCAAAGAATTTGTTGATTATGATTTTAAACCCTCCCTCTGGGCATCAGAAGATATCGCCATGGTTTGGGTTGGCCTGATCCTCAACCGCTTTTTTTCAGCAAGTTCTGAAGTTTCAAATCTAGATTTACTCACCCAACTGCAAAAAGAAAAAGGGCAAGCTGAGGGTCTTAAAGTCTATCAACAATTACGTTGGCTAGATGATCCCAAAGCACCAACCATTATTCAGTCCGAACAAGCCCCACAGTTTTCAGCACGGCAGCAAACTATCTCGAAAAAGGTGTTACCGATCTCCAGTCATGCGGCCGAAACATATTTAGCCCAAGCCCGTATTGCCATGGGAAAAAGCGTGATTGATGGTGTTCCAACAGCCAGCAATGCCTGGGTAGTGAAGGCAGATAAAACCATTGAAGGCCAGACTGTTTTATATAATGGCCCACAACAAGGCTGGTATACCCCTGCCATCACCTATGCAATTGGACTACACGGCGCTGGCTATGACTTAACCGGAATTACCCCGGTGGGTTTACCGGCAATCTTATTTGGCACCAATGGCAAAATTGCATGGGGCTCGACCGTCGGTTCACTGGATACTAATGATGTTTACCAACTCACTTTAAATCCAAGCAATTCAAAAGAATATTTATACAAGGGAGCTTATATTCCATTTGAGCACAAACAAGTAAAAATAAAAGTGAAAAATCAGGCCGACCATATTTTAGATGTTTATCAAAGTAAACAAGGCTTTGTCAGTACATGGGATGAAAAGAATCATACCGCCTATGCACAAAAACGGAGTTGGGAAGGTGTAGAAATTGAAAGCTTATTAGGCTGGGCCAATGCAGCCAAAGCCAGCAACTGGAATGAGTTTCTTGCCCAAGCCAAACGTGTCGCAGCTTCAATCACCTGGTTTTATGCCGATACCCAAAATAATATCGGAGTGGCTGCTTTAGGTCGTTTACCGATTCGGCCTGAAAACCAGCATATTCAGCTTCCAGCGCTTGGCGATGGTTCAATGGAATGGCAGGGTTTCTACGATTTCTCACATAACCCTAAACAATATAATCCAGAAAAAGGTTATATCAGTAGCTGGAATAATAAAGTATATGCTGGTTTACGTTCTGACTCTTCGAATTTCTCTTATGTTGATCGTGTCAATGAACTGCTTGAACCTTTGGAAAGCAAACCCAAGTTAAGCCAGCAAGAGATTTGGGACATCAATAAAACAGGTGCCTGGTCGGATCTGAATGCACGCTATTTTATTCCCTCTATGATCAGGGCTGCACAAAGCGAAAAAGCCTCGGCCCAAGCGAAAAAAGTCGCACCACTGTTGGCAGAATGGGATTTAAAATTACGTCCTGATCGTGAAGCAA
>PJUK01000312.1_pt1 | contig 20035 bp, 23 predicted proteins | sample 1512211 | NCBI WGS metagenome assembly PJUK01 (sample SAMN08177668, study PRJNA422409) | Feces metagenome, whole genome shotgun sequencing project.
ATCGCCTCGGGCGGCGCGGGCAAGACCGAGCACCTGGTCGAAGCCGCCCGCGACGGCCACGCCGCCGCCGTGCTGGCCGCCTCGATCTTCCACTTCGGCGAGATCTCGATCGGCGAGGCCAAGCAGGCCATGGCCGCCGCCGGCGTGCCGGTGCGCCTGGACCCGACGCGAGCCGTCGCATGAGCCGGCTGTTCGAGGTCCTGCAGCGCCTGGCCGCCACGGTCGAGAGCCGCAAGGGCGGCGACCCGACCGCATCCTACACCGCCAAGCTGCTCAACGATCCGGCCCTGGCCGCCAAGAAGCTTGGCGAGGAAGCCGTCGAGACGGTGATCGCCGCCGTGGCTCAAGGTCCCGAGGCCCTGGCCTCGGAAAGCGCCGACCTGCTCTATCACTGGCTGGCCCTGATGGCCGCCTCGGGCGTGTCGCTCGACGCCGTGGCCGAGAAGCTGGAGGCCCGCGAAGGGACCTCGGGGCATGCCGAAAAGGCCTCGCGAGGCGGCTGATCGTTCCTGCCGGAAGGTCGGCTTACGATCCCCCTGAGGGCCTATTCTATAAACATCCGTCATTCCCGCCCTTGTGGCGGGAACCCCTCTGTCCGTCGCAAGGGCGAGAGTGGCGGACTGCTGGGCAGTCCGCTGGCGTCTCAGGTGTCAGCTGAACCAGGGTTTCCCGCCACAAGGGCGGGAATGACGGGAGCTTATCGGTAGGTCTCCTACCCCTTACGCTTCAGCGCCACGTACAGCGCCCCCTCGCCGCCGTGACGCTGGTCGGCCGTCGACACCCCGGCGATCATCTCGCGCAGGGCCGGATCGGCCAGCCATTCGGGCGTGCGTTGGCGAAGGACGCCGTGGCCCACCTTGCCCTTGCCGGTGATTACCAGCACCGCTCGGTGACCCTCGTCCCAGGCGCGGCGGATGAACCGTTCCAGCGTGGCGCGGGCCTGGTCCTGGTCGAGGCCGTGCATGTCCAGGCGCGCGCCGATCGGGTCGTGGGCCTTGACGATGCGGCGGCGGCGGTTGGGCTCGATGCCTTCGGGCGGCGGCTTGGGCGCGGGCTTCGCCTTCAACGCCTTGATCTCGGACGGATCGATGCGCAGCGGCGCGACCGAGGCCAGGTGCGTGGGCGGCTCGACGTCGGCGGCGTGGGCCAGCAGCTCGGCCTTGCCGGGCCGGATACGGGCCTTGTCGCGCATCTTCAGCGCCTTCTCGGGCGCGCGACCGGTCACGGTCGAGGCCACCAGCCGCCACAGGCGCTGGCCATCGTCTTCCGGCGGCCGCCGCTTGCTCATGGCGCTAGGGCTGGATCTGGGGGACCAGCCGCCACAGGCGCAGGTCGTGGCGCACGCGGCCGGCCTCGGTCCCGGCCGCCTGGCCGGTGCCCATGTAGAGGTCGGCTCGCACTTGGCCCTTGATCGCCCCGCCGGTGTCCAGCGCCACCACGGCGCGGCGATAGGTCGGGAAGGCGCCGGTCAGTTTCGGGGCGCTGGCGTCGATCCAGTAGAGGCCGCCCATGGCGTGCTGGCTGGGGTCGACGGCGATGGCGCGGCCGGCCGGCAGCGGCACGTTGGCCGCGCCCGTGGCCTGGCGGCCGTCGTCGGGCAGGGTCTGGAAGAACACGTAGCGCGGGTTCAGCTGCATGATCGCATCGGCCTTGGGGCCGCGATTGGCGGCCAGCCAGCCGCGGATCGCCTCGCCCGAGGTATTGCCGTCGGCTAGCAGGCCCTGGTCGCGCATGGGCGTGGCGATGCCGACGAAGGTCTTGCCGTTGTGGGCGGCGAAGGCGGCGCGCACGCGGCGGCCGTCGGGCAGGGTCAGGACGCCCGAGCCCTGGATCTGCAGGAAGAAGAGGTCTTCGGGCCGCATCCAGGCCAGCGGCCGATCCAGCGGCGAGGCCTCGATGGCGGCGCGGTCGTCATAGGGCACGAAGGTCCCGCCGGCGGCGCGGCCGACCACGGTCTTGCCCTTCAGGCTGGGGTCGAAGGCGCCCAGGTCCAGCATGGCCAGGTCGGCCGGACGGCCGCGCATCGGGGCGCTGAACTCGGCCGAACGCGACATCCGCGCTTCGTACTCGGGGGCGAAATAGGCGGTCAGCAGGCCCTGGCCCGAAACGGCCTCGGGGCGGAAATTGGCTTCCAGGAACTGGCGGGCGCGGGCGTCGTCGACGGGACCGGCGGCCTTGGCCCGGCGGCAGACCTCGGCCGTGGCCGGATCCTTGGCGACGCCGCAGGTCTCGCGGAAGGCCTGCAGGGCGGCGGCGTGGTCTTCCTCGTTCCAGCCCTGCAGCGCCGAGAAGCTCGCCGGCGACGGCGTCGTCGGCTGGGTCGGTTGCGGCGGCGGGGTGGTCGGGGTCTGGGTCGGAGGCGTCGGCGTGACCGGAGGCGGGGGCGCGGTCGTCGTACAGGCGGTCAGCACCAGGGCGGCCGCCGCGAGCGTCAGGACGGAACGCAGCATCAGGCTTCGGCGACCGCGACGCGCACCAGGGTCCAGTTGGGGTCGCGGCTCTTGAGGTCGCGCTCGAAGGTCCACAGGTCGGCGGTGCGGCGGTCGTCGACCGCCTCGCCGGCGGCGCTGGTCGAGCGCGTGCGCACCTCGGCCAGGATCCGCACCACGGCGCGGGCGGTGTCGCCCTGCACCTCGGCGCTGTCGAGGTCCATGCGCGGCTGGGCCAGCAGCTCGACGCTCTCGGTGCGCCCTTCCGCCTCGCGAGCGGCCATGGCGCCTTCGAAATTGGCCATTACGTCGGCCGCCAGCAGCGGCTTCAGCGCCTCGCGGTCGCCGGCGGCGAAGGCCTTGAGGATCATCTCGTAGGCGTAGCGGGCGCCCGACAGGAAGCGGGCGGGATCGAAGTCGGGCTGGCGCGCGCGCAGGGCGGCCAGGCCCGTGGCGTTGACGGGCAGCGCCGCCTCGGCGCTGTCGGCCGGGCGGGTGGCGGCCGGGGCGGCCACGGGGGCGGGCGTGTCCTCGGGCTGACGCCCCACCCGGCGACCGAGAGTGGCGTAGAGCTGGTAGAGGACAACGGCGGCGAGCACCGCGAAGACGATCAGTTCAAGCACGACAAGTTCCGCATCGGGGCCGTCGATTGAGACGACAGCCTTCCTATATAGGCCAAGCGACCGCCCGCGTCAGGTGCCTGACGTTGCACGGCGTTCTCCCGCATGTTAGCAGCGCCGCTCACGCCTAACGGCCGATATGCCGCGCCGAGTATGGAAAAACCCTTCATGACCGATACCAACGGCGCTCCGCCCGCCGCCCAGGACGACAACGAAGCGGCCGCCGCCGGCATCCGCATCGTCGCCCAGTTCGTTCGCGACCTCTCGTTCGAAAACCCGCTCGCGCCGGACTCGCTCCGCGCCTCGGCCAGCCAGCCGGCCATCGACATGGGCGTCGAGATGAACGCGCGCGGTCGCGCCGACGGCCTGTTCGAAGTCGACCTGAAGCTGTCGGCCCGCGCCGAGCGCGACGGCCAGGCGGTGTTCCACGTCGAAGTCGTCTACGGCGGCCTGTTCCAGATCGCCGGCGTGCCGGAAGAAGCTCTCGAGCAGGTCCTGCTGATCGAGTGCCCGCGCTTCCTGTTCCCGTTCGCCCGTCGCCTGATCGCCGACGTCACCAGCGAAGGCGGCTTCCCGCCCTTCCTGATCGACCCGATCGACTTCGCCGGCGTCTACGCCGCGCGCAAGGCCCAGGCCGACGCCGGCCAGGTCGGCAACGCCTGATTTCAGGCTGATCCGCCCGAAAACGAAGAAGGCCCGGAGCAGCGATGCTCCGGGCCTTTCTTTTTGTTCTCCGTTCCCAAAGCTCGTCATCCCGGCCGAAGCGCAGCGTAGAGCCGGGACCCAGGGGCCGCCACAACGCCTTTCCCCGCCGCCTGTGTGCTTGATCCGGCCGCCGAGCCCAGTCCCCTGGGTCCCGGATAAGCCCTGCGGGCTTTCCGGGATGACGAGGTTGGGGAATGGAAAAGTAGGAGCCGTCTAAGGCTGAAGTCGGTAGCCGCCCGCCTCGGTGATCAGGATCCGCGCCGTGGCCGGATCGGGTTCGATCTTCTGGCGCAGGCGATAGACGTGGGTTTCCAGCGTGTGGGTGGTGACGCCGGCGTTGTAGCCCCAGACCTCGGTCAGCAGTTCCTCGCGCGACACCGGCTTGGAGCCGGCGCGGTAGAGGTACTTCAGGATGTTGGTTTCCTTCTCGGTCAGCCGCACCTTCTTCTGCTTGTCGTCGACGAGCAGCTTGGCCGAGGGGCGGAACTCGTAGGGACCGATGCGGAACAGCGCGTCTTCCGAGGCCTCGTAGCTGCGCAGCTGGGCGCGGATGCGGGCCAGCAGCACGCCGAAGCGGAAGGGCTTGGTGACATAGTCGTTGGCGCCCGATTCCAGGCCCAGGATGGTGTCGCTGTCGCTGGCGGCGGCGGTGAGCATGATCACCGGCGCGGTGACGCCGTTCTTGCGCATCAGCCGGCAGGCCTCGCGGCCGTCCATGTCGGGCAGGTCGACGTCGAGCAGGATCAGGTCCGGCTTGATCTCGCGGGCCTGCCGCACGCCTTCGCCGGCGGTCGGGCACTCGGCCACGGCGAACTCCTCGTGCAGGGCCAGCTGCTCGGCCAAAGCGCCGCGCAGGTCGTCGTCGTCGTCGATGAGAAGCAGGGTCTTGCGTTGCGCCATGAGGCGGAACATGACCGCTACGAGGCCCGGCGCCAAGGGGCGCGGGCTTGCGGGAGCAGGGTTTGCGATGATCTTCCAGGCGCGTTCGGCCCAAAACGGGGCTGTCATCGACCTCGGCGACGGCCGCATCGTGCGCTGCGCGCTGGGCAAGGCCGGCGTCATCGCCGCCGCCGAAAAGCGCGAGGGCGACAACAGGAGCCCGCTGGGAACCTGGGCGATCCGCCAGGTGCTCTACCGTCCCGACGTCTATCCCGACGGTCCCAGGACGGCCCTGCCCGTCGCGCCGATCGCCCCCGACGACGGCTGGTGCGACGCGCCCGGCGACCCGAACTACAACCGCCCGGTCAAGCTGCCCTATCCGGCCAGCGCCGAGCGCATGTGGCGCGACGATAGCGTCTACGACCTGGTGGGGATCCTGGCTCACAACGACGACCCGCCGGTTCCAGGGATGGGCTCGGCGATCTTCCTGCACCTGGCGCGCGAGGGCTATCCTGGCACCGAAGGCTGCGTGGCCCTGGCGCGGACGGATATCGAGGCGCTGTTGGAAAAGGCCCGGCCGGGCGATGCGATCGGGATATCGGAGTAGTCCTTCTCCCCTTGCGGGAGAAGGTGTCGACGAAGTCGACGGATGAGGGGTCTCTCGAGCTTGAAAGACCACGCCCGGCCTGACCGCTATCGCGGCTGACGGGATCGTCGACCCCTCACCCGACCTCCCTTCGGGAGGCCACCCTCTCCGGCAAGGGGAGAGGGATCAACGGGAGCCGAACAGCGCCGAGCCCACCCGCACCGAGGTCGCGCCGCAGGCGACGGCGGTCTCGAAGTCGTCGCTCATGCCCATCGACAGCTTGTCCAGCCCGTTGCGCGCGGCGATGTCGGCCAGCATCCGGAAATGCGGCGCCGGGTCCTCGTCGGCGGGCGGGATGCACATCAGGCCCTCGATCGTCAGGCCGTAGGGGCCTCGGCAGGCGGCGATGAAGGCGTCGGCCTCGGCGGGCGTCACGCCGGCCTTCTGCGGTTCCTGCCCGGTGTTGACCTGGACATGGAGGCGCGGGGCCCTCCCCTGCGCCTGCACCTCGTCGGCCAGCACCCGGGCCAGCTTTTCGCGGTCCAGGGTCTCGATCACGTCGAAGAAGGCCACGGCGTCGCGGGCCTTGTTGGTCTGCAGCGGGCCGATCAGCCGCAGCTCGATCTGGTCGCGCAGCGGCGTCCAGCGTTCCTTGGCCTCCTGCACGCGGTTCTCGCCGAAAACCCGCTGGCCTGCGTCGAACACAGGGGCGATATGCTCCCAGGGCTGCAGCTTCGACACCGCCACCAACTGGACGGCGTCGGCGGGGCGGCCGGCCGCGAGGGCGGCGGCGGCGATGCGGGATCGGATGGCGTTCAGGGCTTGCGACATGTCGGACCAGGAAACAGGCAGTCTGGAGACCCTCTCTAGAACGGCCGCGCGGCTTCGCCCATGGGTCTGGCCGGGCGATCCCCTGCCGCGCCTGCTGTTTTTCACCGATCCCTTGCGGGTCCCAGACCCGGAGGCCGTCGCCGAGCGCCTGCCGGCGGGCGCCGGGATCGTCTACCGGCCCTTCGAGGCGCCGGACGCGATCGAGCGCGGCCTGCGCCTGGCCGCGATCGCCCGGGCACGCGGCCTGCTGTTGCTGGCCGGCGCCGATCCGGCCCTGGCCGAGGCGATCGGGGCGCACGGCGTCCACCTGCCCCAGCGCTTGGCGCAGACCGGGCCGGAGATCCGTCTGGCGCATCCCGCCTGGCGGATCACGGCGGCCGCGCATGACGCCGCGGCCGTGGGCGCGGCGCAGCGCGCCGGGGTCGAGGCGGTGGTGGTCTCGCCGGTCTTCCCCAGCAACAGTCCGTCGGCTGGAAAGCCGCTGGGCGCGGCGGGGCTGGCGGCCATCGCGGCGGACGCGGCCCTGCCGGTCTACGCCCTGGGCGGCGTCAACGCGAAAACCGCCGACGCGCTGGTCGGCGCGGGCGTCTATGGCCTGGCGGGGATCGAAGGGTTCGGCGCCTGAGCGCCGAGGATCAGAACTTGAACGCCGTTTCCAGCTTCACGCGCGGCGTGGGCTCGCGGGTTTCGTTCTTGCGAGCGGCGGCCACGGGGTTGTTCTCGCCCAGGGCCACGGCGCCGCCGACGCGGATCGACGGGGTGACCTTGTAGTAGGCCCCGGCCTGGACGTCCTTGAGCTCCATCTCGCGGCCGACCGGCTGGTCGAGGTCGAGCTTGAGGCCCCACTTGCCCTTGCGGGCGTCGAACTCGAGGGTCTTCTTGGGGTTCTGCGGGCTGAACGGCGCGCCTTGCGCCCCGGTGAAGTCGTTCTTCACCGTGAAGTCGGCGGTGGCCGGCGCGGTGCGGGTCTTGGTCTGGGCATGAGCCAGCGAAGCCGATCCGGTCAGGATCAGCGCGGCGGCGCCCGCCAATACGAATTGCGTCGCGACCTTCGTCACTCGACACCCATTCCCCAAAAATAACCCCTGCCCGAACCCTATATAGGTACGGACACCCTGAAAGCCGAATAAAGGCCTTGGTACAACGCGGTCAACAGGGCTTGGATCACGCTGATCGTCGCAGGTTACGATTCAAGCGGCGCCTGTGGCGGCCATGTCACGCGATTCCTGTTTTGACGCAGCGCGGCCATGCTATAGAGCCGTTCCGGCTGCGGGGGCGCGCCTGGGCTGCGCGCACGCGCCGGCAGATTTTTGGAGCGAGGTACTATGGCGTTTGAGCGTGGGTCCATGTTGCGCGGCGTCGCCGCCGGCGTGCTGGCTCTGTCGGTTCTCGGCGTGGGCGCGTGCAGCAGCAACAAGCCGCCCAAGACCTTCACCAGCCAGAGCGAAGAGCCCGGTTTCCAGCCCTTCGGCCTGTTCAAGAAGAGCCCGAAGGCCGCCACGAGCGAAGGCTCGATCGGCGTCAACGGTTTCCTGTGGCGCGCGTCGCTGGACACCCTGGCCTTCATGCCGCTGGCCTCGGCCGACCCGTACGGCGGCGTGATCGTCACCGACTGGTACATCAACCCGGAAAAGCCGGACGAGCGCTTCAAGGCCACCGTCTACATCCTGGACACGCGCCTGCGCGCCGACGGCCTGAACGTCACGATCTTCAAGCAGGCCAAGGACGCCTCGGGCGCCTGGGTCGACACGGCCGCCTCCGACCAGACGGCGACCGACATCGAGAACGCCATCCTGACCCGCGCGCGTCAGCTTCGCCTCTCGAACATCCGGAACTAAGGGCTCTGCCAGTCCGAAGGATCCGCGCGGGAGCCCCTCGTCTGGCGACAAGGGGCTCCCGTTCGCATATTTAGGCGCGCCCCGGCCGCGAAACCGCTTATGAGCATTGCGGAACGCGTCTCTTGTTAAGCGTTGGAGCGCGCCCGAGCGGGTTAACCGCTCACACTTAACCCTGGCGCGCCCTACGCGCCCTGTCCGCTAGCTCTTCTGGTTTCCATGGCCCGCTACAATCCCAAAGACACCGAGCCGAAGTGGCGCGCCGCCTGGGCGAACGCCAACACCTTCTTGACGCCGATCGCTCCTGACGCGCGTCCGAAGTACTACGTGCTCGAGATGTTCCCCTATCCGTCGGGGCGCATCCACATGGGCCATGTGCGCAACTACGCCATGGGCGACGTCGTGGCCCGCTACAAGCGCGCCCAGGGCTTCAACGTGCTGCATCCGATGGGCTGGGACGCCTTCGGCATGCCCGCCGAGAACGCGGCCATGGAGCGCGGCGTCCATCCCAAGGGCTGGACCTACGACAACATCGCCTCGATGCGCGAACAGCTGAAGGCCCTGGGCCTGTCGGTCGACTGGTCGCGCGAGTTCGCCACCTGCGACCCGGAATACTACGGCAAGCAGCAGGCCTGGTTCCTGCGCCTGCTGAAGCGCGGCCTGGTCTACCGCAAGGAGGCCTCGGTCAACTGGGATCCGGTCGACATGACCGTGCTGGCCAACGAGCAGGTCATCGACGGCAAGGGCTGGCGTTCGGGCGCGACCGTCGAGAAGCGCAAGCTGACCCAGTGGTTCCTGCGCATCACCGACTACGCCGACGCCCTGATCGACGGCCTGAAGACCCTGGATCGCTGGCCCGAGAAGGTCCGCATCATGCAGGAGAACTGGATCGGCCGGTCCACGGGCCTGCGCTTCAAGTTCCAGTTTGAGGGCGAGGCGCCCGACGGCCTGGCCGAGGGCCTGGAAGTCTACACCACCCGTCCCGACACCCTGTTCGGCGCCAGCTTCGTGGGCATCGCCCCCGAGCACCCGCTGGCCGAGCAGCTGGCGGTCGAGAACCCCGACCTGCAGACCTTCATCGCCGAGTGCCGCAAGGGCGGCACCTCGGAGGCCGACATCGAAGGCGCCGAGAAGCTGGGCCGCGACACCGGCCTGCGGGTGAAGCACCCGCTGGACCCGTCGATCACCCTGCCGGTGTGGATCGCCAACTTCATCCTGATGGACTACGGCACCGGCGCGATCTTCGCCTGCCCGGCCCATGACCAGCGCGACCTGGACTTCGCCCGCAAATACGACCTGCCGGTGCTGCCGGTGGTGCTGCCGCCGGGCGCGGATCCGGCCGAGTTCACGGTCGGCAAGGAGGCCTATGTCGGCCCCGGCAAGATCTTCAACTCCGAGTTCCTGGACGGGATGGAGGTCGAGGCCGCCAAGACCGAGGCTGTCGCCCGCATCGAGGCCGCCGGCCAGGGCCAGGGCGCGACCGTCTATCGCCTGCGCGACTGGGGCGTCTCGCGCCAGCGCTACTGGGGCTGCCCGATCCCGGTGATCCACTGCCAGGCCTGCGGCCCCGTCGCCGTGCCGGAAGACCAGCTGCCGGTCGTGCTGCCCGAAGACGTCACCTTCGATCCCAACAAGCCGGGCAACCCGCTGGTGCGGCACCCGACCTGGAAGCACGTCAACTGTCCGTCGTGCGGCGCCCCGGCCGAGCGCGAGACCGACACGCTGGACACCTTCGTCGACAGCAGCTGGTACTTCGCCCGCTTCACCGATCCGACCGCCGCCGAGCCGATCGACAAGACCTGCGCCGACCACTGGATGCCGGTCGACCAGTACATCGGCGGCGTCGAGCACGCCGTGCTGCACCTGCTGTACGCCCGCTTCATCACCAAGGCGCTGAAGGACGAGGGCCTGCTGTCGGTGGACGAGCCGTTCGCTGGCCTGTTCACGCAGGGCATGGTCACCCACGAGGCCTACAAGGACGAGGCCGGCGACTGGGTCGAGCCGTCCGACGTGGTGATCACCGCCGAGGGCAATATCCGCACGGCCAAGCACGCCAAGACCGGCGCGCCGACCGTCATCGGCGACATCGAGAAGATGTCGAAGTCCAAGAAGAACGTCGTCGCGCCGGAAGACATCTTCGAGGCCTACGGCGTCGACGCCGCGCGCCTGTTCGTGATGAGCGACAGCCCGCCCGAGCGCGACGTTCAGTGGAGCAATTCGGGCGTCGAGGGCTCGTGGCGCTTCACCCACCGCCTGTGGAACGAGTTCGACAGCCAGCCGGCCGGCGACTTCGCCCATGACGACGCCGACGAGACGGCCCTGGCCCTCCGCAAGGCGGCCCACAAGCTGATCGGCTTCGTCACCGACAGCATCGAGGGCTTCCGCTTCAACAGCGGCGTGGCGCGCCTGTACGAGTTCCTGAACGCCCTGAAGGCCGCTCCGGCCGAAGGCGGTTCGAACGCCGTGCTGGCCGCCCGTGCCGAGGCGCTGGACATCCTGGCCCGCCTGGTCGCGCCGTTCACCCCCCACCTGGCCGAGGAGGCCTGGGTGCGCCTGGGTCGTGACGGCATGGTGGTCGACGCCCCGTGGCCCAAGGCCGATCCGGCCCTGGCCGCCGACGACGAGCGCGTGCTGCCGATCCAGATCAACGGCAAGCGCCGCGGCGAGATCAAGGTCAAGGCCGGCGCCCCGGATGACGAGGTGCAGAAAATCGCTCTGGCGGATCCTGCCGTCATGGCCCACCTTGAGGGCGTCACGGTCCGCAAGGTGATCGTGGTCAAAGACCGCATCGTCAACATCGTGGCGAACTGATCCATGAAGCGTCTCCTGGCGGCCGCCGCCCTGTTTTCGACCCTCGCCCTGTCGGCCTGCGGCTTCACCCCGCTCTACGGCCAGCACGGCGTCACCGGCGGCCTGGGCGCGATCGAGGTGGTGGCGGCCGACGGCCGTGCCGGCTACCTGCTGCGCGAGCAGCTGGACGACGCCCTGGCGCGTGATCCCAACGTGCTGGCCTCGCACCGCCTGACCTACAAGGTCGAGGAGAAGCGCTTCGCCCGCGGCGTGCGCGTCGACAACGTGGCCAACCGCTACGAGCTCAACATGAAGGTCGAGTGGAAGCTCACCGACACGACGACGGGCTCGGAAGTGCGCAAGGGCGTCGCGACGGCGGTGGTCACCTACGACTCCGCCGACCAGCCCTACGCCGCGATCGCCGCCCAGCAGGACGGCCAGGAGCGCGCCGCCGCCGAGGTCGCCCGCAAGATCCAGCTGGACCTGGCCGCCTGGCTGGCCGGCAAGGCGCCCGCCTGATCACGTGGCCATCCTTTCCAAGCGGCAGGACGTCGAGCGGTTCCTGAAGGACCCGACCCCCGACGTCCGCGCCGTCGTCATCTACGGCAAGGACCGAGGCGTGGTGCGCGATCGCGCCACCCAGCTCGCCCACAAGGTGGTCGAGCGGCCCGACGACCCCTTCGACACCGCCCTGCTGACCGAGGGCGACCTCGACAGCCAGCCCGGCCGTCTTGAAGACGAGCTCGCCGCCCTGTCTATGATGGGCGGCAAGCGGCTCGTGCGCCTGCGGCTGATGGGCGAGAAGGCCGGTCCCGACAAGCAGGCCGCCGAGGCGCTGACCGCCCATGTCGAGGGCCGGCTGAACCCGGAGGCCTTCTTCCTGGTCGAGGCCGGGGCCCTGGGTCGCGACTCCGCCCTGCGCAAGACGGGCGAGAAGGCCAACGGCTGCTACGTCATTCCCTGCTACGAGGACGAGGTCGGCGACATGGCGCGCCTGACCCGCGACGCCCTTTCGCGTGACGGGGTCAGCCTGAACGGCGAGGCGCTGGATCTGTTCGTCAACCGCCTGCCCAAGGAGCGCGGCGTGGCCCGCGCCGAGATCGAGCGGCTGGCGCTCTATCTGGGTCCGAACAGCGGGGTGGTCGCCACGCCCGCCGACCTGACCGACTTTCTCGGTGTAGAGCCCGAGGCCTCGCTCAGCGACGCCGCGGCCGACGCCTTCGGCGGCAAGATCGGCGCGGCCCAGGCGGGTCTGCGTCGCGCCGCCCAGGAAGGCGAGGGCGGTCCGGCCGCCGTGCGCGCCATGGGCTACTACCTCGGCCGTCTGCGCCGCACCCTGACCCTGCACAAGAACGGCGTCGACCTGGGCGCCGCGGCCAAGGCCTCGGGCGTGTTCTGGAAGACCGAGCGCGAATTCCTGCGCCAGGCCCGGGCCTGGACGCTGGAGCACCTGCTGACCGTGCAGCAGGACATCCTGGTCGCCGACAAGGCCTGCAAGACGTCGGGGTCTCCCGACCAGCTGATCGCCGAACGCCTGGCCCTGCAGATCGCCGGCCGGGCGCGACGGCTGGGGCTGTAGACGAAGGCCCTCTCCCCGAAGGGCCGGGGGGGGGGGGAAATATCCCCCGCGTCTCAGCCGCGTCGAACAGCGTAGTCACATCCCCCTCCGTCGGCTTCGCCGACACCTCCCCCTTCAGGGGGAGGGTCTCCAATGCACTTTCCGTCAAACCTCGATGCAGGCGCGCGCGCCTGCTTGACGCCCTCACGCGCAGCGCCCAGAAGCCGGACGTGACCGACACCTCCGCCGCGCCCGAACCGACGTCCGCCCCGCCCGCCAAGAAGGGCGGAGGGCTGCTCAAGTCGTCGATGATCTATTCCGGCCTGACCCTGGTCAGCCGGCTGATGGGCTTCGTGCGCGATCTCGCGATTTCCTACCGCATGGGGGCCAGCGCCACGCCGGCGGCCGATGCGTTCAACACGGCCCTGGCCTTCCCCAACCTCTTCCGCCGCTTCTTCGCCGAGGGCGCCTTCGCGGCCGCCTTCGTGCCGGCCTACGCCAAGTCGCTGCAGGAGGACGGGGAGGAGAAGGCCGACATCCTGGCCGCCGACGCCATGGCCACCCTGGCGGCCGCCACCATCATCATCACCGTGATCTGCCAGTTGGCCATGCCCTGGCTGATGATGCTGATCAGCCCCGGCTTCGCCGCCGACCCGGCCAAGTACAAGCTGGCGGTGGTGCTGACCCAGATCACCATGCCCTACCTGCCGTGCATGGCCATCGTGGCGCACCTGTCGGGCGTGCTGAACGCCCGCGACAAGTTCATCCTGTCGGCCGGTGCGCCGGTGCTGCTGAATATCGCCACCCTGATCTTCATCCTGCCTCAGACCAACGCCGTCTCGGCCGCCACCTGGGGCTCGGTGGGCGTGATCGTCGCCGGCGTCGCCCAGGCGGCCCTGCTGGTCTGGGGCGTCAACAAGTCCGGCGCCAAGGTCCACTGGCGGCTGCCGCGCCTGACGCCCGAGGTGAAGGCCCTGATCGGCAAGGCCATCCCCGGCGCCCTGGCCGCCAGCGCCACCCAGGTCAACATCTTCATCTCCGGCAACCTGGCCAGCCACGTCCCCGGCGGCCGCACCTGGCTGGCCACCGCCGACCGGCTCTATCAGCTGCCGCTGGGCCTGGTGGGCGTGGCCATCGGCGTGGCCCTGCTGCCGCGCCTGGCGCGCGCCGTGAACACCGGCGACGGCGACGACGCCCAGAGCGCCATGGACCAGGCCATCGCGCTCGCGCTGGCCTTCACCCTGCCGGCCGCCGCGGCCCTGGTGGCCATGCCCGGCTTCCTGTCGGACGGCCTCTACACCCGTGGCGAGTTCACCGCCTTCGACGCCAGCCAGACGGCGTCGGCGCTGTTCTTCTACGGCCTGGGCACCCCGGCCTTCGTGCTGCAGCAGCTGTATTCGCGGGCCTTCTTCGCGCGCGGCGACACCAAGACGCCGATGCGCTTCGCCCTGATCTCGGTGGCGGTGAACATCGCCTTCGGCATCGTGCTGTTCAATCTGGTGGGCGTGAAGGGCATCGCCGCGGCGACCGCCATCGCCTCGTGGCTCAATGTCGGCCAGATGGCCTTCACCCTCTGGCGCAAGGGCCACTACGGCCCGTCGGGCCAGACCTGGTCGCGGGTGACCCGCATCCTGCTGGCCAGCGTCGGCATGGGCCTCGTCCTGGCGGCGGCCTCGCACTGGCGGCCGCTGATCGAGGCGCCGCTGGAGGCGCTGGGCCTGCGCGGCCACGTGATCGGCGCCAAGGAAGTCGCCCTCGTCCTGACCGTGCTGGTTGGCGGCGGCCTCTATTTCCCGCTGCTGTTCCTGTTCGGCGGGGTCAAGCCGAGCGAGCTGAAGGCCGCCCTGCGGCGCGGCAAGGCGACCTAGAGCCTTGTCGCAAGGGCGCGGGGACGGTAACGAGCATGCCCATGGCTTTGATCGGTTCCCTCGCGCCGCGATGGCGCAGCTTCCGCTGAACCCGATCGCCGCGTCTGCGGACGCGGCCCGCGCCCCCGTGCGCGCCGCCATTCCGACCGTTTCCGACATCCAAGGCTGAAGCCATGACCGACCAAGCTCCCGTCGCCTACGCGGGTCCCAAGCGTATCCTGTCCGGGATCCAGGCCTCCGGGGCCCTGCACCTGGGCAACTATCTCGGCGCCCTCAAGCGCTTCGTCGACATCCAGGACGAAGAGCCCTTCATCTTCGTCGCCGACATGCACGCCATCACCGTCTGGCAGGATCCGGCGGTGCTGGCCCAGCAGACCCGCGAGATCGCCTGCGCCTATATCGCCGCGGGCCTGGACCCCAAGAAGGCGACGATCTTCCCGCAGTCGGCCGTGCCGGCCCACGCGGAACTCGCCTGGATCTTCAACTGCGTGGCGCGCCTGGGCTGGCTCGACCGCATGACCCAGTTCAAGGAAAAGAGCGGCAAGCACAAGGAGCGCAGCTCGGTGGGCCTCTACACCTACCCGGTGCTGCAGGCGGCCGACATCCTGCTCTACAAGGCCACCCACGTGCCGGTGGGCGAGGACCAGAAGCAGCACCTGGAACTGACCCGCGACATCGCCCAGAAGTTCAACAACGACTTCGGCGCCCCGGGCGGCCAGCCGGCCTTCTTCCCGGTCACCGAGCCGGTGATCGAGGGTCCGGCCACCCGCGTCATGAGCCTGCGCGACGGCACGGCCAAGATGAGCAAGTCCGACCCGTCGGACGCCTCGCGCATCAACCTGATGGACGACGCCGACGCCATCGCCGCCAAGATCCGCAAGGCCAAGACCGATCCCGAGCCGCTGCCGGAAACCGTCGAAGGCCTGGCCGAGCGTCCGGAAGCCCGCAACCTCGTGGACATCTACGCGGCCCTGTCGAGCACCACGCGCGCCAAGGTCATCGAGGAGTTCGGCGGCAAGGGCTTCGGCACGTTTAAGCCGGCCCTGGCCGAGCTGGCGGTCGAGGTGATGAGCCCGATCGGCGCGCGCATGCGCGAGCTGACCGGCGACCCGGCCCAGATCGACGCCATCCTCAAGGACGGCGCCGAGCGCGCCCGCGCCGTGGCCGATCCGGTCGTGGCCGAGACCAAGAAGCTGGTCGGCTTCTGGGGCGCCTGATTCAATAGAAAGGGGGCGCGGCGCCGCGCCCCCTTGTTCTCCGCATCTCAAAACGCCACATCTCGCCCATGTTCATCCAGACCGAAACCACGCCCAATCCCGACGTGCTGAAGTTCCTCCCCGGCCGCGAGGTCCTGGTGGACGGCGCGCGGGAGTTCCGCACCCCCGAGGAGGGCGAGGCCTCGCCGCTGGCCGACGCCCTGTTCCGCCTCGGCGACGTGACGCGGGTGTTCTTCGGTCCGGACTTCCTGACGGTGACCAAGGGCGAGGACGCCCAGTGGCCGCACCTGAAGGCCCCGATCCTGGCGGCGATCATGGATCACTTCACCAGCGGCCGCCCGCTGCTGGTGAGCGAGGAGGCCGCCGGCGGCCACGACGAGGACGGCGTCTACGACGACGAGGCCGCCCAGATCGTCTCCGAGATTAAGGAACTGCTCGACACCCGCATCCGTCCGGCCGTGGCCCAGGACGGCGGCGACATCGTCTTCAGCCGCTTCGAGCCGGCCACCGGCGTCGTCTGGCTGCACATGCGCGGCGCCTGTTCGGGCTGCCCCTCGTCGTCGGCGACGCTGAAGTCGGGCGTCGAGAACATGCTCAAGCACTACGTGCCGGAAGTGACCCGGGTCGAGCAAACGCTCTGATCTTCCCGGTCCCGGGGCTGCTTTTCGGCCCCGGGCGCCTTGCGCGATCCGTCGGGATCCCCATACTGTAACTACATAAGTTGCGATTATGGTTTCCTATAAGGATCGCTGATGTCCAAGCTCGACACCGCCGCTCTCGCCCAGCTGTTCACCGAGGCGCGCACGCGCAACGGCTGGAAGTCCGACCCCGTGCCGGAAGCGGTGCTGCGCGAACTGTACGACCTGGTGAAGTTCGGCCCGACCGCCGCCAACGCCACCCCGGCGCGCTTCGTCTTCGTGACCAGCCCGGAAGCCAAGGAAAAGCTGGCCGCCCTGTCATCGGGCTCCAACGCCCCGAAGATCCTGGCCGCGCCGGTCACCGTCATCGTCGGCTACGACCTCGATTTCCCCGAGACCCTCGACAAGCTGTTCCCGCACGCCCCGGGCGCCAAGAACTGGTTCAGCGATCCGGTGGCCAAGGAGTGGGGCGCGCTGCGCAACAGCTCGCTGCAGGGCGGCTACTTCATCCTGGCGGCCCGGGCGCTTGGCCTGGACGTCGGTCCGATGTCGGGCTTCGACAACGCCGGCGTCGACGCGGCCTTCTTCGAGGGCACGAACATCAAGAGCAACTTCATCGCCTCGATCGGCTACGGCACCGACGAGGGCCTGTTCCCGCGCAACCCGCGCCTGGACTTCGAGGAAGCCGCCCAGATCCTCTGATCCGGGGCCTTCGCGAAAATCGCACGGTCGCGTGCGATTTTCGCACTTCGGCGCTAGAACGGGGTCATGACCCTCCGTCTCGCGCTCATCGCCGCGCCGCTGGCCCTGCTGGCAGCCTGCGGCCCCGCCGAAAAGACCCCCGCCCAGTCCTCGGGCAAGCCCGACGCGGCCGGGCCGCAAGCGGCCAAGCCGGCCGACGGCCAGGCCGTGATCAGGATCACCCCCTATACGGGCGGTCCGCTGCAGGTGGGCGCCGCGGGCGTGGGGCCCATCACCGCCGCCACCGCCTTCGACCAGGCGACGATCCAGGCGCTGTTCCCCAAGGCCGCGGTCAAGAGCGCCTTCATCCACGTCGGCGACGGCCCGCCCGGGCCGATCATCACCGTCGAGCAGGACAACGTCCCGCTGCTGGAGATCGGCAAGGGCGCCGACGGCGGCATCGCCGAGATCCGCCTGGCCGCCGGCGACGTGCGCGGTCCCAAGGGCGAGAGCCTGCTGGCCAAGTGGGCCGCCCTGGGCTTCACCACGGGCCAGTGCCGGGCCGGCGAGGGCCGCACCGTCAACCAGACCGTCTGCGTGCGCCCCGAAGCCCCGACGGTCTCCTACGTCTTCGGCGTGCCCGGCTGGACCAAGGGCGGCGTGCCCGACGAGGCGACGCTGAAGGCCAAGGCCCAGCTCAACGAGTTCGTCTGGCGTCCGGCCGAGACCGCCCAGGTCGGGGCCGCCTGATCTTGCGCGTTCTTTCTGTCGACACCTGCCTGGCGGCCTCGTCGGTCGCCGTGATCGAGGATGGCCGTGTCCTGGCCGCTCGCAGCGAGCCCATGACCCGCGGCCACCAGGAGCGCATCGCGCCCCTGGCCAAGGAGATCGCCGCCGAGGCCGGGATCGCCTTCGCCGATCTCGACCGCATCGCCGTCACCGTCGGCCCCGGCTCGTTCACCGGCCTGCGCGTGGGCCTGTCCTTCGCCAAGGGCCTGGCGCAGGCCCTCGCCATCCCCTGCGTCGGGATCAACAGCCTGGAGGCCCTGGCGGCCTCCTCGGGGGCGTCCGGCTTCGTCGCCGCCGCCCTCGACGCCAAGATGGGCCAGGTCTACCTGCAGGTCTTCGATGGCGGGACCGCCCTGATGGCCCCCGACGCCCTCGACATCGGCTCGGCGACCGCCCGCCTGGCCGAGCTCTATTCCGGCGGGCCGGCCACCCTGCTGGGCACCGGCGCGGCCTTTCTGGACGGCGTGCTGCCCGACGCCGCGCGCTTCGACCTGGCCGTCGCCGACCCTGCGGCCATCGCCCGCTTGGCGGCCGCGCGTCCGGCCCCGACCCATTCGCCCCGGCCGCTCTATCTGCGCGCGCCCTACGCCACGATGCCGGCCGCATGAACCTGCGTCCCGTCGGATTGGAAGCGTGCTGGGACCTGGCCGACCTGCACGAGAAGGCCTTCGACCGGCCCTGGGCCCCGACCGAGTTCGAGGCCCTGCTGAACTCGCCCGGCGTGTTCGCCGTGCTCGGCTCTTCGGGCGAGCCGGAGGCGCCGCGCGGCTTCATCCTGTGCCGCGCCGTCGCCGGCGAGGCCGAGATCCTGACTATCGCCGTCGACCCGGCCGCTCGCCGGCGCGGCTGGGGCGCGGCCCTGGTCGAGATGGCGGCCGGGATCGCGACCGAGGCGGGGGCCTTCGACCTCTTCCTGGAGGTCGCGGCCGACAACGCCGCGGCCATCGGCCTCTACGGCGCCACGGGCTTTTCGCAAGTGGGTCTCAGGAAGGGCTATTATCCCCACCCCGACGGCGCGAAGGACGCCGTCGTCATGCGGCGGGCGCTTAACACTTAGGAACCGATTGCCTATTGTGCCCGCGAATCCCCGACGGAGACGCCGCCTTGGACCGCCTCGAAAAGCTCTGCATCGAAAAAGGCATGCGCATGACCGACCAGCGTCGGGTCATCGCGCGCGTACTGTCGTCGGCCGACGACCACCCGGACGTCGAGGAGCTGCACCGTCGGGCCCACGCCATCGACCCGCACATCTCGATCGCCACGGTCTACCGCACCGTGCGCCTGTTCGAGGAGAGCGGCATCATCGAGCGTCACGACTTCCGTGACGGCCGTTCGCGCTACGAAGAGACGCCGACCCATCACCACGACCACCTGATCGACATGAAGACCGGCAAGGTCGTCGAGTTCGTGGACGAGGAGATCGAGGCCCTGCAGCACGCGATCGCCAAGAAGCTCGGCTACAAGCTGATCGATCACCGCCTCGAACTCTACGGTGTGCCGATCGAAGAGTGATTGACCTGGATCAAGACAAAGGGCGCGGGTTCACCCCGCGCCCTTTTCTTTTGGTCCGAACTCCCGGAGGAGCTCAGGCCCGCACGAAGTCGAGGAACACCGGGGCGCAGTCGCCCAGCTTCTTTTCCTCGTAGCGGGTGGTCACGTGGTCGGCCGGGATGGCCTGGCGGTCGATCCCCTCCTCGGCGAAGCGGAAGTCGGGGCTGGCCAGCACCCGCTCGATCGTCCACTCGGCGTAGTCGGCCCAGTCGGTGGCGAAGCGGAAGGCCGCGCCGGGCTTCAGCACGCGGGCCAGGTCGGCCACGAACTCCGGCTGGATGATCCGGCGCTTGTTGTGCCGGGCCTTGTGCCAGGGGTCGGGGAACATCACAAAGAGGCGGTCGATCGAGGCGTCGGGCAGCCAGCCGACCACGTCGCGGGCGTCGCCCTCGTGGATGCGGACGTTCGACAGGGCCTGTTCCTCGACGTGACGCACGGCGCTGGCTACGCCGTTGACGAAGGGCTCGGCCCCGATCACCAGCACGTCGGGCCGGCGGCCGGCCTGGGCGGCCATGTGCTCGCCGCCGCCGAAGCCGATCTCCAGCCAGGTCTCCTTGGCCTGCGGCATCAGGTCGAGCGGCTGGAAGGCCTCGTGCGGCACGGCGATGGTCGGCAGCAGGGTGTCGAGCAGGGCCTGCTGGCGCGGCTTCACGGGCCGCGACTTCAGGCGGCCGAACGAGCGCAGCGGGCCGTGAGGCTGTTGAGGATTGGTCATGGGGCGGGTCTTTAGCGGTGAAGCGGGCCGGAGGCCAGCGGCGCGGCCTTGCGTCCTTCGAGGCCCGCTTTGCGGGCGCCTCAGGATGAGGAATTCATTGCACTGACGTCCTCATCCTGAGGTGCGAGCCGCAGGCGAGCCTCGAAGGACGCAAGGTCCGAAAGGAAAAGGGCCCCGGCTCGCGCCGAGGCCCTTTTGAATGCGGTGGAAGGAAGAGGCTTACGCCAGGCCCTTCAGCTCCGACACCAGGTCGGTCTTCTCCCACGAGAAGCCGCCTTCGTTGTCCGGCGTGCGGCCGAAGTGGCCGTAGGCGGCGGTGCGGGCGTAGATCGGGCGGTTCAGC
>PJUK01000316.1_pt1 | contig 19825 bp, 16 predicted proteins | sample 1512211 | NCBI WGS metagenome assembly PJUK01 (sample SAMN08177668, study PRJNA422409) | Feces metagenome, whole genome shotgun sequencing project.
ACGCGCTTGGAGTCGGCCTCGAGGGCGGCCATCTGGTCCTCGAAGATCATCTTGCTGTCGTAGAGCAGCCGGCCGATCAGGGTGGACTTGCCGTCGTCGACGCTGCCGCAGGTGATGAAGCGCAGCAGCGACTTGTTCTGGTGGGCCTCGAGATAGGCTTCGATGTCTTCGGCGATGAGGGCGGATTGGTGAGCCATCAGAAGTAGCCCTCCTGCTTCTTCTTCTCCATCGAGGCGGACTGGTCGTGGTCGATGACCCGCCCCTGGCGCTCGCTGGTGGTGGTCAGGAGCATCTCCTGGATGATCTGCGGCAAGGTCGAGGCGGTGCTCTCGACGGCGCCGGTCAGCGGGTAGCAGCCCAGGGTGCGGAAGCGCACGCTCTTGATCTGCGGCTCCTCGCCCTCACGCAGGCGGAAGCGTTCGTCGTCCACCATGATCAGCGCGCCGTCGCGCTCGACCACCGGCCGCGGGGCCGAGAAGTAGAGCGGCACGATCGGGATGTTCTCCAGGTGGATGTATTGCCAGACGTCCAGCTCGGTCCAGTTGGAGATCGGGAAGACGCGCAAGGATTCACCCGGGTGCTTGCGGGTGTTGTAGAGCTTCCACAGCTCGGGGCGCTGGTTCTTCGGGTCCCAGCGTTGCTCGGCCGAGCGGAAGCTGAACACGCGCTCCTTGGCGCGGCTCTTCTCCTCGTCGCGGCGAGCGCCGCCGAAGGCCGCGTCGAAGCCGTACTTGGCCAGGGCCTGCTTGAGGCCTTCGGTCTTCCAGAGGTCGGTGTGCAGGGCGCTGCCGTGGTCGAACGGATTGATGCCGCGCGCCTCGGCCTCGGGGTTCTTGTGGACCAGAAGGTCAAAGCCCAGCTGCTCGGCGATCTTGTCGCGCAGCTCGTACATCGCCTTGAACTTCCAGGTCGTGTCGACGTGCAGCAGCGGGAAGGGCGGCTTGGACGGATAGAACGCCTTGGCGGCCAGGTGCAGCATCACCGCGCTGTCCTTGCCGATCGAGTACAGCATGACCGGGTTTTCGCACTCGGCCGCGACCTCGCGCATGATGTGGATGCTCTCGGCTTCCAGGCGCTGCAGGTGGGTGAGGCGGGCGGGGGTGATCAGCGGCATCTGCGGCTTGTAAGCGACGGCGGGCGCCTGGGGTGCAAGCTGGGTAAGGGCCAAGACGGTCGTCCGCAAACAGAAAGACTTCGCCTCTCGCCCGGCGGCGGGAGACGAAGAACCGGGGGAGCCTGCGACCTAGGTCCCTGGGCCTTTCGGAGCAAGGCTCAGAAATCTAGGGGCGCTGTCAGCTTGTGTGGGCGCCGTTGCGCCAACATGACCAAAAGTTCATTCGAGCATGACCATGGATTGCGGCATAACGGCGCTATCGGATCGACGGGTAAGCCGATGTCCTTCTTGTCAGAACTCCTCGCGGCTGTCGTGCTGTGGCTTTCGGCCACGGCCCTTTGCCAATTCGGCGTGGTGATCGAGGAAAAGATCGTCAAGCCGAAGGTCGAACGCACCGTGGCGCGTTCGCCGCGCCAGGCCGTGCGCCTGGAAACCGCGCCCAAGATCGTCTGTCCCGAACAGGCCGCGCGCCTCGCCCGCGCCTGATCCGTCCGCCCCGGGATCGTCGGGGCGAGCCCCCGCAGAATCGCGCAACACTCGGTCCGCTTTGGGGAAAACCGCGTCAACCGGCTATGCGCGGGCGCCTTTCGCGGCTAGGTTTACTCGCCTGCGCGATGAAGGGGCTTGCGCGCTGCGTCGCTGTGAGAGGCCCCCTCGTCGTTCGCCTTGGGACAGTGGCTGCGTATGAAGCCTAAGAAGCGCCGACCGCTCGACTTTTCCACCCTGCCGGTGGAGACGCCCCGCGACGATGCGGCGCCTGCTTCTGGCCTGCCCGAGTCGGAACCCTTCGCCGCCGCCGAGCCCGATCCGGACGCGCCGATCAGCGAGCCGGACAACGATCTCGACATCGCCGAGCTGCCGGAAGCCGGCTTCCTGGCCGCGCCGTCGCGCGGCGCGCGTCCGCCGTCCTATCAGCCGCCCGAGCCCCAGCCCGAACCGGCGCCCGAGCCGCTGGCCTCGTCGATCGCGCCCGAACCCGAAACGGCGCCACTGGCCGAGCCGGCCCCCGAACCGTACGAACCGCCGCTGCGCGAGGATCGCTCCAGCGCGCGCCGATCGTTCTTCCGCACCTCCGCGCCGCCGGAACCGGTCGCGCCGCCTGAGCCGGAAGCCGAACCGATCGCCGAGGCGCCGCCGCCCGCGCCTGAACCAGAACCCATGCCCGAATTTGCTCCGCCGCCCGAGCCGCGCAGCCGTCGCACGCGCAGCGCCGAGCGCGCGCCAGCCGACGACCTGCCGCCGCTGCCGACCTTCCTGACCGCCCCCGCCGCGGCCCAGCCGCCGGCGCCGCGTCCCGAGCCGGAACCGCCGGCCAAGCCCGATCCGGCCGCGCGTCCCCCGGTCGCCGAGCGTCCGGTGCAGGCCCTGGCCGAACGCGCCGAACGCAAGCCGATGCCCGGCGGCGTCTATTGGAGCATGGCGGTCTGCGTCGCGGCCCTGTGGGCGGTGGCGCCGGTGATGTTCGCCCTGGGCTATGGGCCGACCCTGCCGATGCCGGTGACCATGGCGGTGTTCGCGGCCCTGGCCGCCGGTCCGGCCGCCTTCATCCTGCTGGCCGCCTACATGCTGCGCCAGGCCATGGGCGTGTCGGCCGAGCTGCGCCGCACGCGCCAGCTGACCGACCAGTTGCTGACCCCCGCTGCGCTGGCGGCCGCCGGAGCCACCGGCGTGGTCGACGCCCTCAGCGGCCAGATCGACGCGGCCACCAGCGCCGCCGACGCCGCCCGCGAGCGCATCGTCACCCTGCGCCAGGCCCTGGCCGAGGAGACCGCCCGCCTGGTCGAGGCCGCCGACTCGTCGAGCCGCATGGCCAAGCAACTGGCCGAGGGTCTGGGCCACGAGCGCAACGCCATGCAGGCGCTGTCGGCCACCCTCGACACCCAGTCCACCGCCGTGGTCGACGCCATCGGCAGCCAGGCGCGCATGGTCGCCGAGGCCTCCGACCTGGCCGAAACCCAGCTGCGCGAGGCCGAGGCGGCGCTTGCCGCCCGCGCCGCCGATCTCGCCGCCGCCGCCGCCGAGGCGTCGGACGCCGCCCGCGTCGGGGCCGAGGACCTGTCGCGCCAGATCGCCCGCCTGGAAACCGCCGGCCAGGGCGTCGGCGACCAGATCGGCAGCGTCGAGCGCAGCCTGGCCTCGCAGCGCGCCGCCCTGGTGGCCGCCGCCCAGGCCCTGCGCGCCGACCAGGAGGACTTCTCCTCCGAGACCGAGACCCGCACCGCCCAGCTCACCGAGTTCGTGGCCTACACCCGCGTCGGTGCTTCCGAGCTGGGCGACATCGCCGCCATGGGCGCCGAGGTGCTGCGCGGCCTGATCGTCTCGTCCGGCGACCAGCTGCGCGAGATGGCCGAAGCCGCCCGGGCCGAACGCGAGGCCCTGGCCGCCGAGACCCAGGCCGCCCTGGCGCGCCTGGAAGCCGCTGCGGTCGACCGCCGTGGAGACCTTGAGGCCGAGCTGACCCGCGCCATGAACGCCATCACCGACGCCGCCCAGCGGGCCGGGGAGGGCGTGGAGCTGCGCGTCGAGACCGCTCGCGGCCGCGTCGACCAGCTGAACGAGATCGCCTTCTCGGCCGGCCAGAAGGCCGACGCCGTGTTCGAATCGCGCATGCAGGAAGCCCGCGACCTGATCGAGAACTCGGCCCAGGTGGTCGAGCAGGCCGGCGCCCGCACCGCCCAGAAGTTGGCCGAAAGCGTCGAGACCGCCCGCAGCGCCATCGCCGAGATGGAGCGCCTGCTGGTCGAGGCCGGCCAGAGCAGCGCCGCCCTGCCGGGCGAGGCCCTGGCCCGCGCCGCCGAGGTCCGCGCCCAGATCGAGAAGGGCATCGACGACCTGCGCGCCGCCGCCCGCCGCACCGCCGAGGAGACGGCGGCCATCGACCAGGCCTTCCAGGATCGCGTCCGCCGCAACTACGAGATGCTGAGCGAGGCGGTGACCCAGATGAACGCCGCCGCGGCCCAGACCCCGAGCTTCGCCGCGCCGTCGAGCCGTGGCGCCTCGGCCCTGGTGCGTCCGCCGCAGATGGCGCCCCAGCCGGCGCCTCAACCGGCTCCGCCGCCCCAGCAGCGCCAGGCGCCGCCGCCGCCGCCTCCGCCCGCGCCGCAGCCCCCGCGCGCCCAGACCCCGCCGCCGCCGGCCTATCCCTCGGACGACTTCGCGCCGCTGGAACCGCCGCCGCGCCAGCGCCTGAAGCTGACCCCGACGGCCACCGACGACGAGTTCCGCACCATGTTCGACGCCGCCGGCGGTCGCGGCGCGGCGCCGGCTCCGCCCGAGCCCATCCAGGACGAGGGCGGCTGGAGCTGGAAGAACCTGCTGGGCGACATGCAGGGCAGCTCGCCGGGCGACGCGGCCCTGGGCGAGAAGCTGGCCGGCGAGATCCTGGCCATGGGCATCGACCCGTCGGCCCTGCTGCCGCGCGGCCGCATCGACGAGATCGCCGCCGCCATCCAGACCCATGACGAGGCCGGCGCCCGTGAGGTGGTCAAGAAACTGGCTCCCGCCGCGATCCGTCGCCTGGTGCGCCGCCTGTTCTCGGACGCCACGCTGAAGACCAACGCCGAGCGCTTCGTGCGCCGCTACGCCGGCATGGTGAGCGAGGCCGCCCAGCAGGATCGCGAGGGCTTCCTGGTGGCCGCCCTGCTGGCCTCGGAAGCCGGCCGCGCCTACCTGCTGCTCGACGCGGCGGCCAGCGACCTGGCCTGATCGCGTGTTGAAGCGCGCCTTCGACTTCGCCGCCGCCACGGCGGGCCTTGCCGTGCTGGCCCTGCCGCTGGCGGTCGTGGCGGTGCTGGTGCGCGCCACCTCGCCGGGGCCGGCGGTCTACTGGTCGCAGCGGGTGGGGCGGGAGAACCGCCTCTTTCCGATGCCCAAGTTCCGCACCATGCGGATCGACACCCCCGAGGTCGCCACCCACCTGCTGGACGACCCGCACCGCTGGCTGACGCCGGTCGGGCCGTTCCTGCGCAAGACGAGCCTCGACGAACTGCCGCAACTGTGGAGCGTGCTGGTCGGCCACATGAGCCTGGTGGGCCCGCGCCCGGCGCTGTTCAACCAGGACGACCTGGTGGCCGCCCGCACCGCCGCTGGCGTCCATGCCTTGCGTCCGGGCGTCACCGGCTGGGCCCAGATCAACGGCCGCGACGAGCTGGCCATTCCCGAGAAGGTGGCCCTGGACGCCGAGTACCTGGCCCGCGCCTCGTTCCTGTTCGACCTGAAGATCCTGCTGGGCACCGTAGCGCCCGTGGTGCTCGGCAAGGGCGTGCGGGCCTAGGGCAGGCTATCGCGGAGGGCGTAGACGCTGACCACGCATAGGGTAAGCCAGCCGCCTATCGCCCAGTAGGTCTGGTTCAGCTTGGCGATCAGCGGGCCGCCCGGAAAGCGCCGCTCGTACTCGGCGATGATGCGCATGCCCTCGATGTTGGTATGCCAGCGTCGGCGGTAGCGTGCGTCGAGTTGCGGGTCCGCCGCCAGCAGGGCGGCCGCCATGGCGTTCACGATCTTCACGCCACGCAGGGCGAGAGCGCCCCCGGCGGCGCCCACGGCGAGAAATCCGAGAAGTCCGAGAACCAGCATGGCGACCGCAGGCTAGCCGCGAATTCGCAGCGAAGCGAGACCATGCGCGTCGCCGTCGAGCGCAGATCCGGTCTCGGCGGAACGGCGCCGTGCACGGAGCGTTGGCTCGGTGCATCAACACGGAGACACGCCATGAAGCGGATCGCCCTGACCGCCGTTGCTTTCGCCCTGGTGGGCGGCGCGGCCTTCGCCCAATCGACCATCGCCCGCGACGAGACGCTGAGCGCCAAGGGCAGCTTCACCGTCGGCCAGATCGAGGACGCCGACGTCATCGACTCGGCCAACCGCAAGGCCGGCGAAGTCGAGCACGTACTGCTGGACGCCGCCGGCAAGCCGACCGCCGTGGTGATCGAGATCGACCGCGTCGGACCCGACAAGAAGGTCGTCGTGGCCTTGGCCGACGTCTCGGTCGCGCCCGAGCCTGGCGACCCCAACGACTACCTGGTCCGCACCAAGCTGACCAAGGACCAGCTGGCCAACCTGCCGGACTGGAAGCCGTAGGGGGCGGGCGCTTCTCTCCTTTCCCGTCATTCCCGCCACAAGGGCGGTAATGACGGGACGGGAGGGGGAAGGAGCGGGTGCGCTTCAGGCGAGCTCGCCGTAAGCCTTTTCGACCGCCGCCACGAACCGCGCGTCGCTTGCCAGTTCAGGCGGGAACACCGCTTCCACGGCCAGGAACGCGGCGACGTCGCCCTTCGCCTCGCCGGGCAAAGCCTGGACCACGGCCAGCAGCCGGTCGGCCAGGGGATCGGTGACAGCCGCGCCCTCGGCGGCGCGCAGCTTCAGGAACTGGAACCAGGCCGCGATCGGCACGGCCAGGCGCTCGACGCTTCGGCCGGCCTCCAGGGCGTCCTTCACCGTGCCGAGGATGCGGAACGGCAGCTTCTGCGAGCCGTCCCAGGCGATCTGGCTCAGCAGGTGGCGGATCTCGGGATTGCGGAAGCGGTCGAGGATCGCCTCGGCATAGGCGGGAAGGTCAAGGCCGCGCGGCGCGGTCAGGGTGGGGATGATGTCCTGGGCCATCAGGTCGCGGGCCAGCGCCTCCAGCGCCGGATCGCCCACCGCCTCGAACACCGTCTCATGGCCCTTCAGCAGGCCCGCATAGGCCAGGGTGGAGTGCACGCCGTTCAGCAGGCGCAGCTTGGCCCGCTCGAAGCCGCGCACGTCGTCGGTCAGGGTGACGCCAACGCTGGCGAGGTCCGGCGCGCCGTCGCCCAGCACGTCCTCGACCACCCACTGGGTGAAGGCCTCGCGCTGGATCGGCCAGGCGTCGAAGAGGCCGGTGGCGGCCTGCACGCGGGTGCGCAGGGCGTCGTCGGTGGCCGGGGTGATGCTGTCGACCATGGTGCGCGGGAAGGCGCCGTTCGCCTCGATCCACGCGGCCAGGGCCGGGTCCACCGCCTGCGCGAACGCCACGGTGGCGGCCTTCAGGCGCCAGCCGTTGTCGGCGAGGTTGTCGCAGGCCACGACGGCGTAGGGCGGCAGGCCGGCGGCGAAGCGGCGGCGCAGCCCCTCGACGATGTAGCCGACCGCGCTGACCGGGCGGCCGGGCTGGGCCAGGTCGTGGACAATGTCGGGATGGGCGGTGTCGAGCTTGCCCTCGCCGGTCAGGGTGTAGCCCTTCTCGGTGACGGTCAGGGTGACGATCCGGGTCTGGGGCGCGGCCAGGCGGGCGAACACGGCTTCGGGATCTTCCGGCGCGACCAGCACCTCGAGGATTGAGCCGATGACGCGGAAGCTGGTCTCATGGTCCAGCTGGGCCAGGGTGTAGAGGCCGTCCTGCGGGGCCAGGGCGTCGCGCACCCCGGGGCTCTTCAGCGAGACGGCGCAGATGCCCCAGCGCGGGTCGGCGGCCAGCAGCTTGTCGAAATAGAAGGCCTGGTGGGCGCGGTGGAAGGCCCCGGGACCGAAGTGGACGACGCCGATCTCGACCTTGTCGCGCGCATAGGACGGCAGGGCCACGCCGGGCAGGGCGGCCGGGAAGCTGGTGGCGCTAAGGCGCAGGGCCTGGCTGGCGGCGGTGTCGGTGGTCACGGGGGCGCCTCGATAATGATCCGGCGGGTCTTGAAGCCCGCCCGGACGCCTAGATGAGCCAGGAAGACACCGGTGGCAATGGCGGTTTCGCAAAGACTTTCCGTAACGGCGCCCGAAGCGCCGAGAAACCCGCTGGGCGTTATAATTTTCACATAAAACCGAGGCGCGCATCGCCACCCTGGCCGCCCCAGGGGAAGAGAATGCGTACGATTCTGACGATCATGGCGGTCTTGGCTGTTGGCGCGTGCAGCCGAGTGGAAGCCGACACGCCCGCGGCCCAGCGCGCGGCGGTGACCAAGGCGTGCCTCGACGGCGATCTGGCCGCCTTCGGGCTGAAGCTCGACCGGGTGGGCTGCGCCTGCGCCTCCAACGTGCTGCAGGCCCAGCTGTCGCCCAAGGCGATGACGGCGCTGGAGGACTATGCGCGCGGCCGTCAGGACGGTTTTGATTCCGCGCGCGCCGGGCTGAGCGGCGACGAGAAGCTGATGCTGGATCCCAAGCGTCCGGCCGGCGCGCCCGACCTGCGCAAGGTGGCGGCCGACTGCCTCTGACCAGGCGCTGAACGACAAGAGCAAGACGACAGACGAAAGAGTGGGGGAGACGATGCAGACCAAGCGCTACTTCGCCAGCCGGCGCGACTTCCTGGCCGCGGGCGGCTTCCTGGCGGCGGGCGCCGCCCTGGCCCCGCAGGCGGCCCTGGCGCTGTCTCCTCGCGTCGCCGCCCTGCCGCCGACGCCCGCGCCGGGCGGTCCGTCCGAGGCCCGCTGGGCCCAGCTCGCCAAGGCGCTTTCGGGCCGCCTGCTGCGTCTGGGCGACGCCGACTATCAGGTGATCGCGCTGCCCAACAACCTGCGCTACGCCCACACCCTGCCGCAGGGCGTGGCCCGCTGCGCCTCGGCCGACGAGGTCGGCTTCGCCGTCCGCTGGGCGCGCGAGAACAACATCCGGCCGATCATCCGCGGCGGCGGCCACTCCTACGCCGGCTATTCGGTCACCGACGGCCTGCTGATCGAGACCAGCCTGATCAACTACGCCCGCTACGACAAGGCGACCGGCGTCGCCCGCTTCGGGGCCGGCGCGCGCAACCGCGACCTCTATCGCCTGCTGCGGGCCGAGGACCGGGCGGTGACCCACGGCCGCTGCCCGTCGGTGGGGGCGTCGGGCTTCCTGCTGGGCGGCGGCATCGGCTTCAACATGCGCGGCCACGGCCTGGGCTGCGACCAGCTGGTCGACAGCAAGATCGTGCTGGCCGATGGCTCGCAGCGCAGCGTCTCGAAGACCGCGCCCGACCAGCGCGACAGGGACCTCTTCTGGGCCTCCCAGGGCGGCGGCGGCGGCAATTTCGGCGTCAGCACAGAGTTCGCGCTGCAGACTTTCGACGTGAAGGGCAAGGTGGTCACCGTCTTCGACCTTTCCTGGAGCCGCACGCCCGAGATCCGCCCCAGGGTCTCGGTCGAGGCGCTGGGGGCGCTGCTGATGGGCGTGCTGGACGCCGCGCCGGGCAAGCTGGGCTCGCGCGTGTCGTTCGGGGCGATCACGCCGCTGCAGTACAAGGCCGGCTACGACGTGCCGATCAGCGTGCTGGGCCAGTACGCCGGCCCGCGCGAGGAGTTGCTGAAGATCCTCAAGCCCGTGCTCGACGTGGCCCAGCCCACGGGCGGGGCGGGGATCAACGAGCTGCCTTACTGGGCGGCGCAGGACTTCCTGCACGAGGACGGCTTCGCCACCTTCTACCAGGAGCGTTCGGCCTTCGTGAACCGCAAGGGCTTCGGCCTGGAGGACCTGGTCGAGGGCTTCCGGCATCTGCGCCAGTGGCCGGGCGTCAACGGCTATTGCGACCTGCGCTTCTTCCAGACCGGCGGGGAGATCAATGTTCCCAAGCCGGCCGACACCGCCTTCGTCCACCGCGACAGCCGCTGGCTGATGGTGGTGGGCCTCTACTGGAGCGAGGGCGACAGCCACAACAAGATCCTGCTCGACGCCAACCGCGTCTGGCAGGACGAGTTCTACGCCGCCATGAAGCCGCGCGCCGGCGGCGGCGCCTACCAGAACTTCGCCGACCCCTCGCTGTCGCACGACCCGGACAGCGCCGACTACTTCGCGACGGCCTATTACGGCGACAACCTCGGCAGGCTGAAGGCGATCAAGGCCAAGGCCGACCCTGATCGGGTGTTCAATTTCAACCAGGCGATCCCCAGGCCCTAGCGGCGCCTTGCTCACCGCCGAGTCGTAGCCTCCTATCCTCTCCACGCAGAGTTTCGTGGGGAAGACGATGACCGACGTTCCTAGCCGCCGCACGCTGATGACCGGCGCGGCCGCCGCCACCCTCCTGGCTCCCAGCCTGGCGGGCGCGGCCGCCAAGCCCTCCGTGCGCGAGGCCGATATGGCGGCGATCCGCAAGGCCGCCGAGGCCGGCTACGAGGCCTCGGTCAAGCGCATCCAGGACTGGATCGCCCTGCCGTCGATCGCCGCCGAGAACCGCGACATGGACAAGGGCGCCGACTACATGGCGGCCCTGGCCCGCGACGCCGGCTTCACGGGCGTCGAGAAGATCCCCACCGACGGCGCGCCGGGCGTGTTCGGCGTGCTCGACGTCGGCGCCAAGCGCTGGCTGGCGATCTACTTCATGTACGACGTCAAGCAGTACGATCCGGCCGAGTGGAGCTCGCCGCCTCTGGAGGCGCGCATCGTCGACAAGCCGGGCTTCGGCAAGGTGATCGTCGGCCGCGGGGCGGTGAACCAGAAGGGGCCCCAGGCCTCGCTGCTGGCCGCGCTGCACGCGATCCGCGCGGCCGGCAAGAAGCCGCCGGTGAACCTCGTCCTGGTCTGCGAGGGCGAGGAGGAGATCGGCAGTCCGCACTTCCGCCAGATCGTCACCAAACCGAACGTCCTGGCGGCCTTGAAGAAGTGCGAAGGCGTGATCATCCCGGCCGGCTGGCAGAGCCCCAGCAACGGCGGCGTCAGCGTCAACCTGGGCGCCAAGGGGGTGGTGGAGTTTGAGCTGGTCGCCAGCGGCGAGAAGTGGGGCAGGGGTCCCAAGACCGACATCCACTCCAGCGAGAAGGCCCGGGTCGACAGCCCGGCCTGGCGTCTGGTCCAGGCCCTGACCACCCTGGTCACGCCCGACGGCAACACGCCCGCCGTCGACGGCTATTTCGAGAAGGTCCGCCCCCTGACCGCCCGCGAGAAGGAGCTGATCTCGCTGGCCGCCCAGCGCATGACCGAGGCCGACGCCAAGAAGGCCCTGGGCGTGGACCGCTGGATCGACGACCTGCCGTGGGAGAAGGCGCTGGAGCGGCTGGCCTCGCAGCCGACCATCAACATCGAGGGGCTGGTCTCGGGCTATACCGGTCCGGGCGGCAAGACCGTGCTGCCGGGCCGCGCCGTCGCCAAGATCGACCTGCGGCTGGTGCCGAACATGACCATGGACGACGCCGTGGCCAAGATCCGCGCCCACCTCGACAAGCGCGGCTTCAACGATGTCGAGATCAAGGTCAGCGGCGGCTATGACCCGACCGAGACGCCCGAGGACAGCCGCCTGATCCGCGCCCAGCTGGCCAGCTACAAGCGCCTGGGCGCGCCGGCGACGCTGTATCCTCGCTTGGCCGGCTCGTGGCCGGGCACGGTGTTCACCTCGCCGCCGGTCAGCCTGCCCGCCGGCCAGTTCGGCCTGGGTCACGGCAGCGGCGCCCACGCGCCCAACGAGTACTACGTGATCGAGAGCAGCAACCCGAAGGTCCAGGGCCTGGTCGGCGGCACGATGAGCTATGTCGACCTGATGTACGAAATCGCCGAGGCCAAGTGAGGGGCGCGGTCTTCGCCGTCGTCATCGGACTGCTGATCGCCGCGCCCGCCGTGGCGCAGACCACGAGCGAGGGGCGCCTGTCGGAGGCGGCCATCCGCCAGGTGCTGGTCCAGCGGGTCGACGTCGACAAGCAGGCCGTGGGCATGGTCGTCGGCGTCATCGACGCCAGGGGCCGGCGGGTGATCGCCCGCGGCGTCTACGACGCGGCCGATCCTCGTCCCGTCGACGGCGAGACCCTGTTCGAGATCGGCTCGGTGACCAAGGCCTTCACCGGTCTGCTGCTGGCCGACATGGTCCGGCGCGGCGAGGTCAGGCTCGACGAGCCCGTCGTCGCCCTGCTGCCCGCCGGCTGGGTCGCGCCCGAGCGCAACGGCAGGGCGATCACTCTGATCGACCTCGCCACACACACCTCGGGCCTGCCCCGGCTGGCGGACAACATGCCGATGGCCGACCCGCTCAACCCCTACGCCGACTACGGGCCCGAGTTGTTGGAGGCCTTCCTGCGGCGCTACAGCCTGCCTCGCGACATCGGCGCGGCCTACGAGTACTCCAACCTCGGCGTCGGGCTGCTGGGCTGGGCGCTGGCCCAGCGCGCCGGCGGCGATTACGAGACGGTGCTGCGCAGGCGCGTGCTCGCGCCGCTGGGCATGTCCGGCGCCGCGATCAAGCTTTCGCCGCCGCTCGAGGCCCGCTTCTCGCCGGGCCACACCGCCGATCTGGCGGTCACGCCGCACTGGGATCTGACGACCCTGGCAGGCGCCGGCGGCCTGCGATGCTCGGCCGACGACCTGCTGACCTTGCTGGCCGCCGAGCTTGGCCATGTCGACACGCCGCTGAAGGCGGCGATGGCCGACCAACTGGCTCCCCGGCGCATCGTGGGCGGCGACGTGCAGGTGGCCCTGGGCTGGCATGTCGCCAAGGTTCCCGGGGGCGAGATCGTCAGCCATGGCGGCGGCACCATGGGCTTCCAGTCCTTCGTTGGGTTCGACCGCGCGACCGGGCTGGGCGTCGTGGTGCTGAGCAACACCGCCGCTATCATGGGCGTCGAGGACCTGGGCCTGCACCTGCTGACCGGCGCGCCGCTGAAGACCGCGCCCAAGGTCAAGGTCCGCGAGGCCAAGACCCTGCCGCCGGCCGTGCTGGACGGGCTGACCGGCCGCTATGCGCTGGCGCCGGACGCGGTGCTGACCATCACCCGCGAGGGCCAGCGGATGTTCGGCCAGCTGACCGGCCAGCCGCGCATAGAAATCTTCGCCGAAGGGCCGACGGCCTTGTTCGCCAGGGTAGTGGACGCGCAGCTGACCTTCACCGTCGGCGCTGACGGGCGCGCCAGCGCCTTGACCCTGCACCAGAACGGCCAGAACACGCCGGCGCCCCGCGTCCCCTAGCTAGAGCGTCACGCCCGACTTCCAGATGGCGATCTCGCGTTCGCCGTTGCGCTCGGCCTTGGTCTCCTGGCCCGACGCGGTGGCGACCACCAGGTCGAGCAGCGAGTCCGCCGCCTGGTCCATGGTCTGGCCGTCCAGCACGACCCCGGCGTCGAAGTCGATCCACGACGGCTTGCGGGCCGCCAGGGCGCTGTTCGACGCGATCTTCAGGGTCGGGGCGGGGAAGCCCAGCGGCGTGCCCCGGCCGGTGGTGAACAGGATCACCGTCGCGCCGGCCGCCGTCAGGGCGGTGGACGACACCGCGTCGTTGCCCGGCGCCTCAAGTAGGGTCAGGCCGTGCGGACCCACCCGCTGGCCATAGCGCAGCACCTCGACCAGCGGCGCGCGACCGCCCTTCTGCACTGCGCCCAGCGACTTCTCCTCCAGCGTGGTGATGCCGCCGGCGATGTTGCCGGGCGAGGGGTTCTCGTAGATGGGCTGGTGGTTGTCGATGAAGTAGCGCTTGAAGTCGTCGATCACCTCGACGGCCTCGTCGAAGACCTGCCGGCTTGCAGCCCTTTGCAGCAGCACGTTCTCGGCGCCGAACACCTCGGGGATCTCGGTCAGCACCGGCGTGCCGCCGGCCGCGGCCACCTTGTCGGCGATGCGGCCAACCAGCGGGTTGGCGGTCACGCCCGAGAAGCCGTCCGAGCCGCCGCACTTCAGGCCCACCACCAGTTCGGAGATCGGCGCGGGTTCGCGGCGGTCGTTCTCGGCGATCTCGACGAGGGCCTCGATGGCCTCCAGGCCCTGTTCGTACTCGTCCTCGACGAACTGGGTGGTGAACGAGCGCAGGCGCTCGGGATCCAGGTCCGGAGCGCTTTCCAGCAGGGCCTTGAGCTGGTTGTTCTCGCAGCCCAGGCCCAGGATCAGCACGCCGCCGGCGTTGGGGTGGGCGGCAAGGCCCGCGATCAGCTGGCGGGTGTGGGAAAGGTCATCGCCCAGCTGCGAGCAGCCGAACGGATGGGGGAAGGCGAAGACGCCGTCGACGCGACCGGCGAAGCGGGCGTTGGCCTTCTCGGCGATGCGGCGGGCGGTGTTGGCCACGCAGCCGACGGTGCACAGCACCCAGATCTCGTTGCGCGTGCCGACCCGGCCGTTCTTGCGGCGGTAGCCGAGGAAGCTGCGCTCGCCGACCACCTCGGTGTTGTCGATGGCGGCTGGGGCGTAGGCATAGCCCTCGACGCCTTCGAGCCGGGTCTCGACATTGTGGACGTGCACGTGATCGCCGACGGCGATGTCGGTCGTGGCCCGGCCGATCGGCCAGCCGTACTTCAGCACGTCCTCGCCCTTGGCGGCCGGCCGCACGGCGATCTTGTGGCCCTTGGGAATGTCGCTGCGCACGCGGATCGGCTGGCCGTGCAGGTCGACCGTCTCGCCGGCGACGAGCGGGCGCAGGGCGGTGGCGACGTGGTCGCGCGGATCGACGCCGTGGATCGATTCGCCGGGAAGAGTGGCCGTTTCGCTCATCTGGGGTCTTTGTCTTTGCGACTTTTTGTGTTGCCATCCGGTCCTAAGGGAGTGGAAACCGGTGTCAAGAGCTTCGCCGACGCGCTTTTAGCCGCACGATTGGCGACGCTTTCGACGCTGGAGTATGACAAAAGAAAAGAACGCCCGCCGCATGGAAACGCTGTGACCTCGTCAAAGACGCCCAACAAGTCCGCCGACGAGTCGGATGTGAACGCCGCGCTGGAAAGCGGCCGCCGCCGCGCCACCATCAACGACATCGCCCGTCTGGCGGGGGTCTCCAAGAAGACCGTCTCGCGGGTGATCAACCAGTCGCCGTTCGTCCGCGAGGAGACCCGCCAGCGTATCGAGGCGGTGATCGCCGAGTGGGGCTATGCTCCCGATCCCCAGGCTCGGGGCCTGGCTTTCCGCCGCTCGTTCCTGATCGGCATGATCTACGACAACCCCAACCCGCAGTACGTCGTGAACATGCAGCTTGGCCTGCTGGACGGCATGCGCGGCTCGGGCTTCGAGCTGGTGGTCCACCCTTGCGACCGTTCCAGCCCCACCTTTCTGCAGGACGTGCGGATGTTCATCGAGCGGCAGAAGCTGTTCGGCGTGATCCTGCCGCCGTCGGTGTCGGAAGACGAGCGCGTCGCCGACCTGCTGCGCGACATCGGCTGCGAATACATCCGCATCGCCTCGGTGCCCCTCGACGAGGAGGAGCACATGATCGTCGGCCACGACCGGCTGGGCGCGCAGGCCATGGGCGAGCACCTGGTCGGACTGGGCCACGAGCGTATCGGCTTCATCACCGGCCTGCCCAGCTTCCGGTCGTCGCACGAGCGGCGAGGGGGCTTCGAGGACGCGCTGACCAAGGCCGGCGTGAAGCTCGATCCCGACTATGTGGTGCAGGGCGCCTACACCTTCGAATCGGGCCTGGCCTGCGGCGAGGCGCTGCTGGCCAAGACCCCGCGCCCGACCGCCATCTTCGCCGGCAACGACGAAATGGCCGCCGGCGTGCTGCAGGCCGCCCGCCGGGCCGGGCTGACGGTGCCCGAAGACCTGACCGTGGTGGGCTTCGACGACTTCCAGATCGCCCAGGCCGTCTGGCCGCCGCTGACCACGATCCACATCCCGACGCGGGAAGTGGGCCGCATGGCCGCCGAGAAGCTGATCGCCCGCGAGGGCTACGAGCCGGGCGATCCGGCCAAGACCATCCCCTATCTGGTGACGCGCGAATCTTCCGCTGCTCCGAAGAAAGTGTAGGGTGCGCGCCGCGCCCTGCACCTTGCACCGAACTTTGACACCGGTTACCAAGCGCCACGAAGCGGCCATCTAGCAGCCGCTGGCGAAGGGACGAGGAGACACGCCATGGCCCGGCCCCTGAATTTGCACGAGGATCGCCTGTTCCCGGCCGATCCGACCGTCCGCGGCATCGCCCGCGAGCTCTATTCGACCGTCGCGAACCTGCCGATCATCAGCCCGCACGGCCACACCGACCCGGCCTGGTTCGCGACCAACGAGCCGTTCCGCGACGCCACCGACCTGCTGCTGGCGCCCGACCACTACATCTTCCGCATGCTCTACAGCCAGGGCGTGGCGCTGGACGACCTGAAGGTGCCGTCCAAGGCGGGCGTGCCGGCCACCGACCCGCGCGCGGCCTGGAAGCTGTTCGCCAAGAACTTCCACCTCTTCCGCGGCACGCCGTCGTGGATCTGGCTGAACCACGTGTTCTCCAAGGTGTTCGGCTTCACCGAGTTCCTGGGCGAGGACAACGCCGACGCCTATTTCGACGGCATCAACGAAGCGCTGGCCACTGACGCCTTCCGTCCGCGCGCCCTGTTCGACCGCTTCAACATCGAGACCCTGGCCACCACCGAGGGGCCGCACGATCCGCTGAAGCACCACAAGGCGATCCGCGAAAGCGGGTGGGGCGGTCACGTCATCACGGCCTATCGCCCCGACGCGGTCATCGACTTCGAGGATGAGCGCGGTCCCCGCGCCTTCGAGCGCTTCGCCGAGATCTCGGGCCAGGACGTCTACAGCTGGAAGGGCTATCTCGAAGCCCACCGCCTGCGTCGCAAGGCCTTCATCGAGGCCGGCGCCACCTCGTCCGACCACGGCCACCCGACCGCCGCCACGGCCGACCTGACCGACGCCGAGTCCGAGGCCCTGTTCGCCGACCTGGTGAAGGGGAACGTGACGCCGGAGAAGGCCGAGCTGTTCCGCGCCCAGATGCTGACCGAGATGGCCAAGATGAGCCTCGAGGACGGCCTGGTGATGCAGATCCATCCCGGCTCGCACCGCAACCACAACCTGGGTCTGCTGGCCAGCCACGGCCGCGACAAGGGCGCCGACATTCCGATGCGTACGGAATATGTCGACGCGCTGAAGCCGCTGCTGGGCCGCCTGGGCGGCGACCCGCGCCTGTCGATCATCCTGTTCACCCTGGACGAGACGACCTACAGCCGCGAACTGGCCCCGCTGGCCGGTCACTATCCGGTGCTGAAGCTGGGTCCGTCCTGGTGGTTCCACGACAGCCCGGAAGGCATGATGCGCTTCCGCGAGCAGGTCACCGAGACCGCCGGCTTCTACAACACCGTCGGCTTCAACGACGACACCCGGGCCTTCCTGTCGATCCCCGCCCGCCACGATGTCGCCCGTCGCGTCGACAGCGCCTTCCTGGCGCGCATGGTGAGCGAGCACCGCATGGATTTGGTGGAAGCTCAGGAGCTGATCGTAGACCTGACGTACAATCTGCCTAAGAAGGCCTACAAGCTCGACCAGCCGCGGCCCCTCCCGGCCCCGGCGCTCGCCGCCGAATAAGAACACCACTTCCGGAGTAAACACGATGTTCGCCAAGACCTACCACGCCACTCATCCGGACATGATGTTCGCCGTCAGCAACGACGACCTGCGCGACCGCTACCTGATGCAGGACCTCTTCGTCGAAGGCGAGATCGTCCTGAACTACAACCACGCCGAACGCTTCGTGATCGGCGGCGTCGTCGCCTCGGCCGCCGTGAAGCTGCCCGACCAGACCGAGCCCGCCTCGGCCGCCGGCCACCCGTTCCTGGAGCGCCGCGAGCTGGGCGTGATCAACGTCGGCGAAACCACCGGCAAGATCACCGTCGACGGCGTCGTCTACGACATCGTTCCGCGTGACGGCCTGTACGTCACCATGGGCGCCAAGGACGTGACCTTCGAAGGCGTCAACGGCGAAGCCGCCCGCTTCTACCTGGTCAGCCTGCCGGCCCACGCTTCGTTCGAAACCAAGAAGCTGGCCTTCGCCGACGCCATCCCGCTGGAGCGCGGCGCGCTGGAGACCAGCAACGAGCGCACGATCTACCAGTACATCGTCCCGACCACCTGCAAGTCGGCTCAGCTGCTGCTGGGCATGACCGTCCTGAAGCCGGGCAGCGTCTGGAACACCATGCCGCCCCACCTGCACGACCGTCGCTCGGAAGCCTACTTCTACTTCGGCCTGGGCGAGAACGACCGCGTGTTCCACTACATGGGCGAGCCGGACGAGATGCGTCACATCGTGATGGCCAACGAAGAAGCTGTCATGAGCCCGCCGTGGTCGATCCACATGGGTTCGGGCACCGCCAACTACACCTTCATCTGGGCGATGGGCGGCGAGAACCTCGACTACACCGACATGAACGTGCTGGACATCTGCCAGCTGAAGTAGGAGCCAAGCGCTCCATCCGATCCCTTCGGCTGTCATCCCGGACGGCCGAAGGCCGATCCGGGATCTCCCGCCGACGTGGGAGGTCCCGGCTCTCCGCGCGCCGCGCTACGGCCGGGATGACAGAAGAAGTTTGAGGAACACCATGGCCAATCCGTTCAGCCTCGAAGGCAAGGTCGCGCTCGTCACCGGCGCCAACACCGGCATCGGGCAGGGGATCGCCATCGCGCTCGCCCAGGCCGGCGCCGACATCGCCGCCGCGGGCCGCAGCGAACCGACCGAGACCAAGGCCGCCGTCGAGGCGCTGGGCCGCAAGTTCCTGTCGATCAAGGCCGACTTCTCGACCACCGAGCCCGTGCAGCGCGTGGTCGACGAAACCGTCGCCGCCTTCGGCAAGGTCGACATCCTGGTCAACAACGCCGGCATCATCCGCCGCGCCGACTCCATCGAATTCTCCGAAGCCGACTGGGACGCGGTGATCGACACCAACCTGAAGGTCGTCTTCTTCCTGACCCAGGCCTTCGCCAAGCAGGCCCTGACCCAGGGCGGCGGCAAGGTGATCAACATCGCCTCCTTGCTCTCGTTCCAGGGCGGCATCCGCGTGCCGTCGTACACGGCCGCCAAGTCGGGCCTGGCCGGCCTGACCAAGATCCTGGCCAACGAGTGGGCGACCAAGGGCATCAACGTCAACGCCATCGCGCCGGGCTATTTCGACACCAACAACACCGAGGCCCTGCGCGCCGACGCCGACCGCAACGCCTCGATCCTGGCCCGCATCCCGGCCGGCCGCTGGGGCCGCCCGGAAGACCTAGGCGGCGCCGCGGTGTTCCTGGCCTCGTCGGCCGCCGACTACGTGCAGGGCGTCACCCTGCCGGTCGACGGCGGCTGGCTGGCCCGCTAAGGCCGCCGGCTCTTCGGCCGACACCAGACCGAATGATCCCCGCGAAGGCGACTTCGCGGGGATTTTCGTTTCAGGAGGCGGAGACCGGCCCGTCTCAAGCACAAAAAGTGCGCCGGTGAACGATGGTAGCGCAACCATTTGGCCGCCCGGCTTCCCCCGGGCGAAGAAGGGCTGTAGAGCCCGCACAGCGTTCGTCCGGGCCGGGTTGGACGCGAGAACCGTTAGATTCAGTTCTTACAGTCCCGACGTCCACCGCTCTCTCTGGCGGTGGTGATGGAGCATGCGCATGCGCGACTCGGCCCTCTCCCTCGGCGCCAGCCGTCCCACCAGCCGTGATGTCCGGCAGAACGCCAACCTGCTTGGCGACCTGCTGATCGAGGCCATTGGCTATCTGGAAGGGGAGGAGGCCGCCGGCCTGGTCAGCAAAGCCCGCAAGGCCGCCGCGCACGAGAGCGAGGAGGGCGAGGCTCCCGGTCTCGACCACCTGTTCGAAGGTCTCTCCAACGACCAGGCCGTGTTCCTGGCCCGCGCCTTCGCCAGCCACTCGCTGCTAGCCAATATCGGCGAGGACGTCGCCGGCCGCCGTCGCCATGCCGAGGCCGACGCCCGTCCCGGCGACGAGCGCGCCCGCACTCTGGTCGACGCCGTCGCGGCCCTGAAGGCCTCGGGCAAGACCGACGCGGACCTGGCCAAGGTCTTCGCCGCGATGAACGTGGTGCCGGTGCTGACCGCCCACCCGACCGAAGTGCGCCGCCGCAGCATGGTCGACCGCGAGACCGAGATCTCGCGCCTGATGACCCTGCGCCGCCACCACCTGCCGGCCGACCTG